>BNJT01002262.1_pt1 | contig 209449 bp, 314 predicted proteins | sample 8540491 | NCBI WGS metagenome assembly BNJT01 (sample SAMD00202455, study PRJDB9452) | human saliva metagenome | host: Homo sapiens
TATTTATTCCTATTATTTTCACTTTATGAGTATTTCTTAATTACATTTTTCTATGCAGTTCTGTTTTTATGTATAACATAAAACAGGAACTCTGAAAATATCAAGTTCCTGTCCTAAATTGCAATATTAAATGCAACAATTTTTAAAATTCATAAAAATTAATTTCATGCAAAAATTTTTCAAATGGTAGTTTGCATAGTTTAAACATTTTTCTAGGTCTTGAATTTATCAGCATTGAGGTTCTTATCAGGTCTTCCGTCTCTATTTTTTGATATATCGGTCTTCTTGCAGGTAAAACTCTCAGAAGACCATTGCTGTTCATTACAGCCCTCTTTGCCATGAGCAATATGGATCTGCAAAATAGAAGTCACTCCCAGATTTTCTACTTCTTCCCAGCATGAAAATTCCTTCCCCCTGTCTGATGTGAAAGTCTTAAATGCTCTTTTTGGAATAGCTGAGTATTAATTGCTTTATTGCTTCAAGCATTGAATTTTACTCCTGTTTCTCATCTTAATTGCTACTCAAAACCTCGTCTTTAATTCCACAAATGTTGCTAAACAGGCTTTACTTTTCCCTCTTGCCGCAGAACAACCGAATCTAGTTCCCAGTGACTGAGAAAACTTCCTACCTTTCCTTCTCAGTACATTTAAAAGTAACATCCAGTAGACCTCTATAGCCAGTTGTAGATAGTTTTTTAAAAGATAGCATATGTATTTTCAAGTTTCTGCCTACAATTTGTTCAGGTGACCATGTATTATAAAGCTTAGATTCTATGAGTTCTTTTAATTCAGGAGTAATTTTAGAGTTTCTTCCTTTCCTGCTTGATTTACTATCGAGCGTCAAGTCAGGCCCTTCTCAGAACTAATATTTACCTTGAACTCTTCTAATTTCCCGATAAATAGTAGCTCTGTCCTTTTTAAAATTTCAGCAATTCTCTTTATTCTGTAATTTTTCTTTCAGCAAAAACCTCTAGTTTATTTCTTTCATTTATGGTAAAATGTTTTTATAGCTCATGATATATTTCCTTTCGTAAATGTTTTTGTCGTGAATAACATTTTTAACATGAAATTATCATGAGTTCTATTATTTCAAATTTGTTGCATTTTGTTTTATAATCTATCTATAATAAAAGAAACCATTCTAAAAACATATATTTTAAAAATATATTTTTATATAGAATAGTTTCCATTACTTTTTAGTTTATTTTTCTATTTCCTAGTATTCCTTAATTAAATATTCAAATGCTCCAAAGTGCAGCTTTTTGCTCCTTCACCCATTGCAATAATAATCTGTTTCTGCTTTTACTGTTGTAACATCTCCTGCAGCAAATATACCTTTTACACTTGTCATGTTATTCTCATTATTTATTTCAATTTCTCCAATTTTGTTAACTTTCCTACTAAATCCTTTACTAGTTCACTTCTTGGAGACAGTCCTATTTCAATAAACATCCCGTTTACTTTTAAATCATGCTCCCTTTTCAGTTGCTCTGTCAACATGTTTTATACTTTTCAACAAATTCTTTTTCCAATAACTTCTTTAGTTGCAGAATTCAGTATAACTTTTATATTTTCTCTTTCAGCAAGCTTATCCTGTAATACTTTGTCCGCTTTCATTTCAGGCATGAACTCAATCAAAGTAACGCTTTTTAGCAATTCCTGACAAATCAATAGCCGCTTCCACTCCTGAATTTCCACCACCTATAACTGCAACATCCAGTCCTTTTATAGAACGGTCCGTCACCAAGTTGAACAGTAATGAACTCCTTTTCCTGTATACTCTTTTTCTCCAGGAATGTTAAGTCCTCTAGGTTTAGCACCAGTTGCCACTATTAATGTTTTTGTTCTATAACTTTTTCCATCATCTGTTACAAATATTTTATCTTTTTCCGTCTTCTTTAATTTCAGTCACAGATTCCTTCCTTAAAAAGCAATTTCATGCTCCTTAAGATGCTCATGAAGAGATTCTGCAAACTTTGCACCTGTTGCAGATATAGTTCCTATTATATTTTCTATTCCATCTGTATCTAAAAACCTGTCCCTACTTTAAGACCCACCATTGCAACAGAAAGTCCTTTTCTTGCAGAATATATGGCACTGAAACCGCCGCAGGTCCTGCTCCTATTACAGTTACATCATATAGTTTATTTTCATCAATTTTTACTAATTTTCCTTCATCAAGGACACCCTAAAATTCAAGCTAAAATCCATTTTCTCCTCCTAATATATAATATTTTTAATTTTTGTAATCATTACATATTATATTTTTATTACAAATTATAAAATTTGTCAACTGTTTTATGATGACAGCATAAATAATACAAAATAGAATAGACAATTAATAATAAAAGACTGGATAACATAATTCCAGTCTTTTTAACACTCTATCAATTTGAAATTTTTATTTTAAAATTAATTTCTATATACGCATTTTTCTCTTTCACCTAAAACATATTGCTCGCTACTTTCCGGTAACTTTACAATCTCAGGAAATTTACATCCAATATACTCACAAGTTTTTCTTGAAGCTAAGTTTTTCGGATTACACGTAATGATAAATACTCCATATTATGTTTCTGAGCCAATTCAAACAGTAATAAACTGGCTTTCCCTGCAAAATGGTTGCCTCTGTCTTCTTTTTATACTATATCCTATATTCCCTCCATAGTAAGTATTTTCATTATAACCTGTACGTAAGTCCATTCTCAATTTCAGCTCCATTTTAGAATACATATTTTTCTAAAATGATAAGCTGCACATAATCTTGATTTTCCTTCTGAAACTTTTCTAATTTAAGATAGATTTCCTCATTTTTAAAAATCAGTATTAAAAACATAAATTCTCCTTTATGTATGAGATAAATTCAGGAATGTCACTTTTTCACAGGATCGTAATTATTTAATTTACACATAAATTCTTTTAGATTTTCTATTTTTCCATCTTCTGTCCATTCTATCAAAGAAACTCCTGAAAAATCTTCAGCTTCTTCATTTTTTCTTTAAATTTGAAAATACCATTTCAACAATTGTCACGAGTTATCTTTATGATTGTGTTTTATATCCCCGCAAGAACATCAGCACGACTGTTTCCATTCATAAAACCAGAGTTTAATTTTTCTATTCCTCTATATTCAGAACCCCAACTCTCAGTATAAAGGATATTTTTGAAAATATTCTATCTATTCCCAAATCTCTAACCACATATTAAACCAAAGTGTAATAATTTCTTCTTTATTTTTCATAAACTCCAGACATATCCAAAATTACTCTCTTCTCAGCATTTTTGCCGCAATTTCGACCATTCTTATTGCGAGCTCATGATTTTCTCCGAATAAATTATAGCACCATCTTCATAAAACGCCACATTTCAGGTCTTCAGGCAAAAGATTGTTGTTGGAGTCTTCTGCATCAGAAAACCAGTCTGACTGCTATAATATTTATCCAGTTTTCTATAATCAGGCAAATTTTCACAAAGTTTATCAAGAACAGCGTTGAGCTCATTGAAAAATATCAGCGAGATTTATCCATTATTTTTCCATTTTTCTATTCTTTTTATTTTTATCCATATTTTCTCCCTGTCTTCTACTTTCTTACCTGCATTTTTCTGTAATTATAGTAAAGCGCCCTAACAAGGTCATATTCAAAGGAGATTCAAATCTCCATATCTAAATCCTATAAAGTGATCTTGCATTTAATCCTGTAACTGTGGTCTTGTAAAGCCATAAATATTTTTATCAAATACTCCTGTATCAAAAATAACTCGTTTTCAACTTTCCTTCTTACATGTCCTTCCATTGCCATATCTGCAGCTTCCTAATCCATCTCTCAATGTGCTGGGACCTAACAGAGAAGTACTAGAGTAAGATCCTGTAGGAACACCATAAACTCAAGTGTATCCCCCATTGTTTCCCAGTCAGACCAAATTTCTTAGCAACATCATTTGTTCCCTAGCAAGTCCAAGAGTTGAGTTTGACAGTAAAATCTCCCAAGTGCATTTGCAGCTTTTTAGGTCTGAACTGCAGTAAAAGAATTAATCATAGTAGGTATTTCCTTGAAGTTATTATAGAAATTTTCTATTCCTATTCTGATTGGCTTTAGGAACAATTGCCGCATATACCTGTGAGCAGGGATATAGAACTTTTCTGTCAAGCTGTGTATTAAGCATACATTCTTCTGTTAAAAGATTCCATTCCATCATTTATGTCAGTTAAGCTCAAATACTTTGCTGGAAATAATATATTCTTCATCAAGTCTATCAATGTTACTTGCGATAATTCCATATTTATCCTTTTCAAAAGCTATATAATGACCATTATATTTTATTTTTACTCTTGGAATTATAGTTATATCTCTCGTATACTTCTACATTGTTGATGGCTCTTCAACAACATCTCCGTCTATAAATTCCAGAAATATGTCATCGTTCATTTCTTTTCACTCATTTCAGTATAATTAACATTTTCTGCTGTATAAGGCTTCAAAAGCCTCTGATTGTTTCCCTGTGCCAATGCTGCCGTAAATAGTACTGCCCCCAATATTATAAATTTATTTTTGTTCTCATCTATTCTTATCCAGTTTATCTACCATAAGATTTACAACATCTCTGTGCCATAAAATTCCTGTATACTATCCATAAGGTATTATAACTCTATTATTAAATGTTTTATTTATGTAGTCAGATCACTTTCTGTTGTAAGAATATCATCCTTTGATGTTATAAATATTATATTTTTATTATTTTTATCAATAAATTCCTGACTGTTTCTTAAATCAAATTCCTTTATGAACTGCTCCATTGTTAAATCAGGATATTTATCAGGTAAGAATAAAATCTCTTTCGAGATACTCGTCAAAAGATACTGACAGACCTTCCCTAAATTCCTTAGTTACTGAATCAAATCTCTTATATATCTTTTTATCAGATAGTCTTCAACAGCATTTTTCCACTGAAAACTTCTCCTGCAAAAGTCATATTTGCCGAATAAAATCTGAACAAAAGTCCTGTAAGAACTTCAAAATCACTGTCTCTTTAACTGCAATTTTTGATACTGCTGATCTTATATCTGTAAAATCAACATCACTTATTTCAAGATATTCATCATATACTACTTACCAAATATATTTGTCCAAAAACTTTTTCAAGGCTTTCTGCAGTTTATATATACCATTTTTTACAAGATAACTATCAAGTTTCTGTGTTGCAGTCAAAAATGCTTACAGGTGAATTCAGCATAGTGACTTTTTCAATACCAATTTTTCTTTTTCGCTGTCCATTTCCTGTATGAGTATGACTGGAATCCTCCAAGACTGTATCCTCCAATGTGAGTTTTTGTAATCTTCATTCCCATCGGCCTTTTCTTTTGAAACTCTGTAGCTATGAGATTATACATATGTCTGATTCATCCTTTATGTATCCTGCATAATTGTTTTACTCTGGCTTACATATATGGCATTGTAGTAGGGAAGCTTAAAGCACATATATTATATCCTCTTTCATCAAAATACATTTTGCCATATACATTGTAGAGTCCACTGTTATATAATGATCCCTGTTCCTGATACAGAGTATCATCAGAGGGCATCATCTTTTCTGTTTCCATACCCCATATTCATAATCACTCCACTGGTCTCAATATTTTCAGGAACTTTTTCATGGCTTTAATTTTACTTTTTGGCGCCTTTTCCCTTTTTACGTTTATACCATTGACTGCTGGGAGTTCCCCATAACCCAGTTGCTATTATTGCATTATCCTTATAAGGATAATCAACTGCTATCTGCGATACATCTATTTCTTCTCCAAATCCAATTATTGAGAAAAGAGCATTACTGCTATTACAATTAATATAACATATCTTCTGCATGATAAATATATAGAACTTATATAAATCATACTCTCCTTTCCTTAAATTTATTTTTCCACAACTCAAGAAACTTTCAGACATTTCTAAATGTTCCTGTAAACTATTTTCTTAATGAGTTTTAATCTGATTTGAGTTTTATTTTATTCTAACATACATTTCTATCCTTGTCCATATTAGAAATTTATATAACCAATATATTAAAAATGAGGGCTGTCTCAAAAATTGAAAAGATAATATGAAAAACTATATTTATGAATTATTTATAATTTTCACATTTTTAAATTTTTGAAGAAGTCCCATTATTTTTCACTTGTAAATACTTCTCTTTACATGAGCTATACATCTACTGAGATTATTCTTGACTCACCTATTTCTTTATTCATAGTAACTCCATAAAGTCTATGTGAACCCTTCATCGTTTCCTTATATGAGTTATCAGTATAAACTGTGATTTAGTTATAGATTTATTTAAGAGCTTGACTATTTTCTTAGTATTTTCCTCATCCAGAGCAGCTTCAATTTCATCAAAGAAAGTAAACGGACTTTGGCTTTAAACATAAATATTGCCATTATGAAGGAAACTGCCAGCATTGATTTTCTCCCCTGATAAAAAGCATAAGTGTCTACTCAGGTTTATTTTTATATTTCTGCTCAGTTCCAGGCCTGTTTCCAGCAGATTTTTCCTCATCAGAAGTCTTACGTCCTTTTGCTCCATTCAGAATAGTTTCACATATATCTGAAATTTTTATTAATTTCTTCAAGGGCAATATTAAATTTTTAACTATATCATTTTTCAATATCTCCAATTAATGTAGAAGTGCTTCCCTGCTTGCAAGCAGATCTCTTTCTGATTAACAGTTCAGTGTATCTCATATTCCCTTTCGTATTCTTCTATTGCAGAGATTCACACTCCCTGATTTCCATTCTACTTTTTCATTGACAGAAAGTTTTCGCTTTATTGCCTGTAGCTCAGTTTCACTTTCGATTCTCTTTGGGTATTCTTCATTATTTTTGCTCTCTCCTCAAGAATTTCTTCCAGTTCATAATTGTATGATTCCAGTCGTATTTTCAGAAATTTTTCAATTAGTTTTCCATATTCGTTTTCCTGATCCCTTTTAATTTTCAATATCCTGACACCTTTTATAAGTTCCTTTTCAGAAACTTCCAGATTCTTCATTTCCTTTTTCAAGAGACTTTATAAGTTCGGATTTTTCCTTGTTTTCATTGCATTTCTTATCTATTTCTTCCTTTTTCTCCTGAATCTCTTTTGTAAGTTTTTCTTTCATGACAGTTTTTCTGCTGAAACTCTTCAACCTCTCTCTTTTCATTAACAAGTTTTTCATAATCAGCTTTTTATTTCTGCATATCTTGACTTGTTACTGTCAGTTTTACTTTTTAAAATTTCTTATTCCTTTATCAAGTGTATTTAATTCGTTGAAATATTCGTTCATATTTCTCTGATTCTTCTATTTCAGTATTTAATTTTACAATATTTATCTTATTTTCTTCTATAAGTTTGACTATATTTTTCAATTATCTCAGTATTTTTCCCTAATTTTTCTTTTCTTGAAACTATAAAATCATTATTCTGTTTAATCTCATATTCTAATGTTCCAATTTCCCTTTTTCTTTGTTATATTCAGAATTAAAGTTATCATATTCCTTCAGAAATTCCCTGTAATTTTTCTTCCATTACTTCCAGTTCCTTCTGAATTTTTCTGTCTTTCATTTTCCTCTGTTTCTAATGTTTTTGATAATTTCTCAAGTGGACAATTCTTCCCTTTCATTCTGAATTTCATCCATTTTTCCTTTATTACTTTAAGTTCCTTTTTCTCTCTAAAAGTTCATCCTTCCCTCTTACAGATGTAACTCCCGTCATTCTTCCCCTTGCAGTTATTATATCTCCTTCAAGTGTCACAATTCTGTCATTAAAACCTTCTTTGAGCAGTTGTTCCTATTTTCAATATTTTTACTACAATTGAATTTCCATAGACAAATTCCACAATATGCTTTTCATCATATCCCACTATATTTCTGGCAAAACCTATGACGCCTTCCTTTTTAGGATACTCATTTAAAAATTTTGTACACTTTTACATCTGCAATGGGTAAAAGAGCTCTTCCAAGCTTTTTATCTTTAAAAATACTTATACATACCAATATTACTATTCTCACAACAATATCCTGAAAAATTCCTCCAGAAAGTGTCTGTAGTGCTTCCTCGTAACTGTCAGGAATATTTATAAGATTTACAAAAGCTCCAATAACCCCTTTTTATATTTTCCTGAAGTATTGCCTTTGTTGCTCTTGCAAAAGTTTCCATTTCTCTCAATTATATTTTTTCATTTGCCCTTTTTTTAGCATTATGTTTTTCGTATCTGTAGCTGAGCTCTCCTATCTGCTTATTTTATATCTGAATAATGATTCCTTATCTTTCAGATTTGCATACCAGCTTCTTTTGTAAAATCTGTTCTTTTTCTTCTTTTCATTTTTCCTTCGTAAGTTTATTCTGCTCGAACACTTCCATTCTGTTGACAAATCTCAGAAAAATTCACTATCCAGTTCTTCTTTTTCTGCAACTTTGTCTTTTCATTACAATTTCCAGCAGTAGCAATTCTTTTCTCATATTCTTCATTTTCAGCTTGCCGCCTTTATCTTTATCCACTTCCAAAAATCATGGTTTTTGCTGTGTCGGGCCTTTTTCAGTTTTTGTCATTAAAACTCACGACGTACCTTTAGCTCTTCTACTTTCTTCTATCTTATTTTTAGATTTTTCCTTTTCTGAAAGTTCTTTCATAATTTCTGAAAGTTCTTCTTCAGACTTTGGACAAAATCTCCCTTTCTTTATATCTGCATCCAGAACTTTGTTTCTCTTTCCTTTTCTTCAGCTTGAATATCCAGATTTGAAAGCTGACCTGACAGCTTTGAATGTTCATCTTTAAGTTTTCCACTTCAAGAAAAATTTGCTCATTCTGATCATTTTCCAGCAGTTTCATATTTTTCTTTTATTTAAAGATATACTTTTCTGCTTCTGTACTCTTTTCCTGATATTCCTTCGTATTTCCATGATGACCTTTTCAAACTGGGAACGTTTCATTGTCAAATTCCTTCTTGCTTTTTCTTTCCTTCATTCCGGTTCATATTCTAAAATCATGCTTTATGAGTATCTATTTTTTCAGAGAACGTCTTATAAAGCCTTGCTTTTCTCTTCTTCTTCCTTAAATGACCTACTCTTGCTGCCAGTTCCTTTTTCAACAAACCTCTATCTTTTCAATCTCATTTTTACATCCTTCAGCTTTTTGTAGAATCTTCCTTTTCCACCTTGGCCCTTTTACTCCGGCAGCTTCTTCTATAATTTCTCTAAGCTCTTTTTGATTGGAACTTATTATTCTTTTCAACTCTTCCTGTCCAATTATGGAATAAGCTCATGTTTTCCGATACCTGTATCCATAAAAAGATTACTTATATCCTTTAGTCTTACCCGCCTGTTATTTATAAAATATTCATTTTCTCCGCTTTTATATATATTCTTGTTATTTTTACTTCAGAAAAATCTATGTCAGGATACTTATCCTCATTTTCAATTAGTAAGACTCTACTTCCGCCATGGAACGTGGCTTTTTATCCACCTGAAAAATAATGTCCGAACTTTCCTATGCTCTTATATTTTTGTAGCTCTGCTCACCTAAAACCCATAAAATTGCATCTAGAATATTGCTTTTTACCGCTTCCGTTAGGGTCCAACTATAGAGTTATTCCTCTATGAAATTCAACAGTTGTCTTTTCAGCAAATGATTTAAATCCTGCAAGCTCCAATGCCTTTCAAATGCATGTGTACACCCTTTCTTTTCTCATTTATTTCCTGACAAAGCTGTACCTTCTGTCTTTTTATGAAGCTATAATACTTCTACTATCTCCCTTTTCCAAAAATAACTATCGTCACTGTTTTTAACAGAACTTTTACATCAAATGGAATACTATGATGCTTTTATAGTACAGATCATATTGCAATTTTCTGTAGGCATCTTCAACACTTGCACCATAAGGATACATCACTTGCGCCCATCCTGTCAGTCCAGGTTTTACAGTATGTCTTAAATTGTAGTATGGTATTTCCTTTTCAAGCTGCTGGATAAAAATTCCCTTTCAGGACGAGGTCCGACAAAGCTCATTTCTCCTCGTAGAACATTCCACAACTGAGGCAGCTCATCAATTCTCGTAGCTCTCATTATTTTCCCAAACTTTGTTACCCCTGTTATCATTTCTTTTGATGCCCATTGAGGTCCATTCTTTTTCAGCATCTGTAGTCATAGAACGGAATTTTTACTATATTAAATTTCCTATTTCCTCTCCTATTCTTTCCTGTATAAAAATATTGGTCCTTTAGATTCAAGTTTTGACTATTATTGCAGCAAGTATAATTACAGGCGCTGCAAATATTCCTATCAGCATTGCAAAAACAGATCCAGCAGTCTCTTAGCCTTAAGATTGAGTTGTTATGATATATTTTCAAAACCTGTATTCTCAAGAAACCATTTTGGGCTTAAATGAGATATGGGAAGTTTATTTTCATACGTTTCATAAAAATTCCAGATAGTTGTAGTATGCATCCTTCAAGCTTATATTGCAGCAGTTTTCCCGTAAGTTTAGGATCTCCCAGAAGTTTATCCGTAAAATCTACAAGCACATCAAATTTCTTTTGTTTTATACATTTCAACTATTTCTTTTCCAAAGTGCCTTCATGTCAGTGTTATTTAATGATGCCGTAAATACATACTGTCCATCTTTTTACACTTTCAAGTCAAATCCTGCGTATAATCATTTTTCTCCTACAAAAGATAACACGTTCCTTTTTCAACTATCTCCCATAATGACTGATGTATCTGAAAAAGCTATCTGAAATATTGTTATTATTCCGAAAAGTATAATTCCTTCATAAAAAGTAAATATTTTAGAAAAAAAGTTGTAACAGTCATTAAAATCCGATTTTATTACAATTACCATTGTCATATCCTTCAGCTTATACTGTACTTGTCGCTACATTGTATACATTAGCTATATAGTAGGCAATCAGGGCACTGACTATTATCATTGCATTTCTGAATCCCAACCCCTGTTTATTATAACCAGTCCAATAAAAATACATTGCTACTGTCAATATTCAAATAAATGAGGAAAAATTTTTCTCACTCCGCTCATGGCCATATTTCTATTTCCCACCTTTACATTTTTACTTTATTGTTATTTCATTATATTTTCATAATTCTGTTCTGTCAGTTTATTTTGTCTTTTTAAAGCTATTATTTACATAATTTGATGAAATAATAAGCTGCCTGGAACAAAGAAAGTCCTTTCCACATCCCTGTATATTCTCCATCTTACTTTTGCAGCATCTATTTTATTACTTGATCTTGATTTATCCAGAACCCTGTAAAATGCCAAAGTGCTTCAGTCCCATATATTTTTCCCGGTATCTCTACTATCTCAAAGCCAGAGGACATAATCTTCATTTTTTATCCTCTCCTTAAAATACCTTTTTCCCAAGCTTTTCCGGCATTGTAGATAACTGTAAGACAGCCTAAATAATTATTTTTAAGTAAAATCTCTGTACGTTATTTCTTCCTTTATTTTTATTTCATTGATAGGTTTCCTTCTTCCGTAACTCTTGTATATTCTGTACAGCTTATGGAAATATCCTTCTTTTCATAAATTCAATCTGTTTTTCCAGCTTATCTTCCTTCCAGTAGTCATCAGCATCAAGAAAAGCTATATATTCTCCATCCGCTTCACTTATAAGCCTATTTCTTCCTTCAACCACACCGATATCACTGTCAATAGCTTTTATTCTTTTTGTCTTTCTGTGCATATTTCCTGTATAATTTCATAACTGCTGTCAGTAGATCTGTCATTCAGTATAAGCATTTCTCAATCTGATATGTCTGAGAAATGACAGACTCTATTGTTTCTCCGATAAATTTCTTTCTGCATATACATCAGGAATTATTATAGATACCCTTTATCCATCCTCCAAGTTTTTTATAATCAGTTCTGTATACTCTCTTACAGTTTTTCCTTATCAGTATATTTTAAGAACATACTTCTCATTTTATCTGTAGTTTTTCTTTTTACAGCTGGACTATATTCAAATTTATCTCTGTAATTTCTTCTATTTTTCGACATTATTCCTTTATACTGTAAACACTTCTCTCCAAAAAGTTCATTGTCCAGATCCACATAGGAACCGACTTTTTCTGATATTCTCCCCTGTCAAACTGAAAAAGAAATATAATCGGCTTTTTCAGATAATAGAAATCGTCATGCAACACTCTGAATAGTCTGTTATAAGTATTTTTGATTCTCATCAGCTCTTTTGTAATATCGGCATCTTTTGGCAGCAGAGTAACATTTTTCCCAAGTCTTCACCTTATCAAAAATCCTTTCAGATAATCGTGCATAAGCTGATGAATATACACATTCAGATAAATATTTTCTTCCAGATATTTATTAAGTTTTTCATCTGTTACAAAGAGCCTGTAATATTCTTTAAAATATTCCGTATCTTCTATCCTAGTATTTTCAAGCTTTTATCCAGTTTCTCCATGTAGGCATGAAAAGAATTTCTTTTCTTTCAACTCCACATCATACAGTTTATCATATCTTGGGGTATCCTGTTATAAATACACTATTTTTCAGGAACATTCCACCACGTTTTAGTTTTTATGTTTTTTCATATTCTGAATCACATATATTTATATCGTAGGATTTTACAAGTTTTTTTCTGCTATTTTTCCCTGTTTTCCTGTTCATTGGCATTCTGGACTTTAAATCCTACTGTTCCATGATTTAAAAAACACCTTTAAAGTCTTATAATGAAACATATTTATAATCGGAACAACAAAACAGATAAGGAACTATATCTGCAGATATTGAAATGCGAAAAAGGACAACTTCTGAATTCATGAAATAGAGATAACTTTCCACGCTTCCTTTACCAGCTTACCCACCATGAATTTATCAAAAACTGGTGAATTTTATTGACAACCCAATATTCCTCTATATCCTTTTTGACCTTAGATATTCATATATCGCTCTTCCATTGTCAACAAAAAGTTCTCCTGCATTTCCACCAACAAGCCATATTTTTCCTGTTTTTAAATTTCCCTTTGTAAAAGGATAAATTATAAAGGCTATTGTCATGTTTATAAGGCATCTTATCTTATCCATTCTGATTTTTTCCTTCTTTCCTACTTATATTTATTAAATCCTTCTATTCTTCCTTTTTAAAACTGTTTTATGGTATTTTACTATTTTTGTGAGCAGTATTCCCTGCCATACTCCTGAATATTCTTTTCAAATATTTGAGATAATAAAGGAAATTTTTCTTCCCATAACCTCTTTCTTAACAAGAGCTCCGTAACCAGGTGCATATTTATAAGCTTTTTGTCCAAATCATCATAATTCCCTTTTTAGCAGGATGAAAAATAATGTCATCTGCAAAAATACTCCCCTTGTATCCTTTATGCAGTAAAGTCAGTACATGAGTCTGTCTCCTCTCCGCTTCCAAAAGCAGAACCTACACCCAGATTTTCATCAAACAGAATTATATCCTCAAATGCATAGTTTACAGTGATGGATTTCACTGTCAATATTTCCCTTTAGTCAGTAAGATTTCTGTTTCAGACATTATTCCTGTTCCCATAGTCTTTTTCCCCTTTCAAGAGTTCTGCATGAATATATTCTCTTATCTTCATTTTCCTTAAAAATTTCACTACTTTTTCCAATGTATCAGGCTGATATTCACAATCGTCATCAGGAAATCCTGTAATTTCACCATCCATTACAAGTAATCCTCTGTTTCTAGTTCAGGCTGAGACCTTTTCTGTCACTCTTCATATACTTTATTTCAAAAATCATCTTCATATTTTTCTAAAATTTTATAAGCCCTGTCATCATTGTTCTGATCCACTGCAATAAGTTCAAAATCCTTATAAGTCTGTTCTTTTTAAACTTTTAAAAATAGTTCCAGTTCATCAGTAACATTTATTGTCGGCATTATTAACGAGACCTTCAATATTCTCACCCTTTTTACTGCTGATTTCTCTGAAATCTTATTTCATCCTTTCTTAGTATTAAATTTATTTAGTATTATATCATAAAATTTTCAAAATTAAACAGTCAAAAATAATGAAATTACTTTTAAAAGGGACTGTTTTACAAACAGTCCCAATTCCTATTCTTTTATCTTGATAGTTTTTCTACTTTTGGTATGAAATTTATTTTTCAGATTTATTATTTTGTCTGTAATATTCCCATTCATCTACTTCTTCCATTTTTAAGTTTTGCATTTCCCAATTTCATTTCCATTGATCCCTTTATAATGGTGATTCCATGCTAGTCCACACAGTATTTAGAAGCTGGATTAGGCAGTCAGCTACTGAGTCCCTTTTATATCTGCTTCATTATTTGTTTCTTCCTGAGTTTCACTCTTGTTTCCTGTTTAATCATTTCCTCGAACATTTTCTTTTGCATAACTATCTTTTTATAGACGATACGCCAGACGTGTTTCCTTTTTCTCAAGTACATGAAATAAGCTGCTCAATTAATGCAACTCCTAAAAATTAGTTTTTAAATTTTTCCATATTACACCTCTTCTCTCATTATTGTATTTTATCATCGAGGTCTTTGTTTAACATTTATAAGAGTTTATATTAATCTTTAAATAACAGTATAATTTATTTACAAAAATTAGATATTCTTTTTATTGCCTCTATATAATCTTTTCTAGACCTTTTTCAAGTATATGGTAGGAGCCGCAAGGTTTATTCTTTCAAATCCTTCGCCATTTTTACCAAATGTATATCCTTCACTGAAAAATATCTGTGCTTTTTCATTCATAAATTTTTCAGTTCTTCCCTTTAAGTCCCAAAGCCCTGAAAATCAATCCACTGCAAATAAGTTCCCTGAATTAATGGGCTCTGGGCTCAGTAATTTCTCTTCAAAAATTTATTTACAGTTTTCTGATTTTTATTAATCAGCTGAAGAAACTGCTCAAACCATTCTTCTGCCTGAGTATATGCATTGATACATGGGCTCTATATCCCAATGCCGCAAATACATGTGCCGATGATTTTTCCCTGTTCTGCTATAAATCTTTTTCTGGAGTTTTTCATTTTTATAATTATATTTTGATATTCCAATTCCTGCAAGGTTAAAACGTCTTCGTTGGAGCAGTACATGTAATGGTAATTTCAGAAAGTTCTTCCGACAGTGTCTGTAAGACAGTATGTTTTTCACCTTCCATCAGAATATCAAAATGTATTTCATCAGAAACAATTTTGAGATTATTTTCAAGGGCAATTTCACCAATTTTCTCAGTTCTTCTTCAGTCCATACTCTTCCTACAGGATTGTGGGGACTGCATAAAATCAGGAGTTTATCTTCCTTTTGCAAGTTTTTCGAAATTTTCAAAATCTATTGTGTATCTTCCTTCATTTTCTATGAGTGGGCATTCTATAATCTCCCATTTAATTTTTATTTGCGCTGTAAAAGGATAATACACAGGTGTAAACACTATTACCCCCGTCTTCTTTTTCAGTAAATGCCTTTACAGAATCAAACAATGCAGAAACGACTCCTGAAGAAGTTACAATCCACTCTTTCAGGATATCAAAATCATGTCTTCTCTTCATCCAGCTTATAACAGCTTCAAAGTATTCCTCATGAAGTTCCAAGTATATCAGAGTATTACTTCGTCTATATACTTTTTAAGACCTTCCTTTATTTCAGGTGCAATCTGCGGTTCCATATCAGCTACAGAAAAGTGGCACTATATCATTAGGCAGATCAGGATATTCCCTTGTACATCTGAGTCCCATTTGTACGAGCCTTGATTTTTCTGCTTATCAATGTTTCAAAATCGTATTTTTAGACATTTTTAGACCTCTTATTTTTAGTTATTTTCTCCATTCTGTAATAATCTATTTACAGTTTTCCTTTTTCCAACTTACTTGTCGGATAACCTTTTAATGAATCTAATACTTTATCATAATATTCTTTCGCATAGTTCTATATTTGTTATTTTCTTCATAATAATTTCCAAAGGAGTTGAAAAATGCTAAAGAGTTACCTTTTTCAGCTGATTTCAGATAAAGTTTCATTGCTTCTTCTTTATTTTCCTTCTCACTATAAATATTAGCAAGGTTATTCATTGCAGTTGTCTCTCCTTTTTCAGCTGCTATACCATTTTTAGAATCTTCAATTCTATTCTGTTCAGAAGCAAAAGACCTAACTCATACATTGCATCAACATGATCTTTTTCTGCAGCTTTTAACCACATAGTCAACTTCCTTCTGTATATTTACCAGTTTCTGAACAAACAGATAATGCATAACTAAACATACATTGGCTATCTCTAATTCAATTCCTTTCAAAATATATTCTTTGTATTTTTCTATATTTCCTTTTTTGACTATTTATTACTGCTAAATTATAATAGCATTCCTTTATACTATATTTTCAACCAATATTTTTAAATCATTTTTCAGCTTTTATCAAAATCTCCACTGGTTAGATATAAATTTGCTTGACTGTTATATACATTTTATTAATTTTTCAATAGCATTTTTCTTTAAGATGTGGTATCATCACTTCCCATGAAAATACTTCTCAGCTTTTTCAAAATTTTCAATTTCATAATAAACATGTCTAAATTGTATTTTTGATTCTAAAAATCCTAATTTTTCAGATTCTAAGTACCATTTTTCAGCCATTTTATAATCTTTTTATGAAAATAAAAAGATTTCCTAAGGTTAATCTTCTCCTTTTTAGTTCCATCTTTCTCAATTAACTCTCTAAAACTTTTCTATATTTTCCAGTTTGTCTGATAAAGATTAAATAATTTATCCTTTGAATCAGGACTTCCATTTTCCAAAGCAATTTTATAATACTTTTCGATTTTCAAAATCATCTTCAGTAAAATATGCATCACCTAAACAATTAGGTGCATACTTATCATAATATTGTAAAATTTATTTCTTTTACTTTATCGTAATTATCTTGAAACATATAATAATTTTGACGATGTAGGCTAATACATCATAATCTTCCTTATTTTCAAAGCTTATTATACCATTCTAACATTTTCTCATCATTATTATTTTTGCATAAAAACTATGCAAGACTTTTCTTTGCTATATTTTTCTCCTTAATTGCAGCCTAACTAAAACAATATTTTCATACATTTCATCATCTTTATCCATATAAAAGTAGCTAACATTGTTGAAGCATGGGAAAATAATCTTCTATTCTTTTTAAAATACAACTTTGAAACTTCTGGATAAAGTTCCTCTTGTAGCTCATTCCCAACTTCATCATTTCGATTAATTTGCTCTTTTGTTAAATTTTTCTCCTGCTTTATCAATATGCTCCTTAGCAATCTTCAATGTCTTCTTCACTATCTTTTATTTTCGAAATTTATTTATTATCAAAATATCCCCAACTATTTCCCTTCCAATTTTCATCTTCTTATTTAAAACAACCCTGTAATTACTCCATTTTCATCTATATCAATCAGCTCTGCTGAAGGTTTTTTAGGCAATCCCGGCATATCTATGATTTCTCCTGCCATCGCCACTAAAAATCCTGCTCCTGCAGACAGTCTGATTTCATTTACTGTAATTTCAAATCCTGTAGGTCTTCCCAGCAATTTTGGATTATCTGATAGTGATTTCTGTGTTTTCGAAATACATACAGGAAGTTTATCATATCCGTATTCTTCATATTTTTAATGTTATTAAAGTAGCTTTAGGCATGAAATTTAACTCCATCAGCTCCATATATTTCCTTTTGCAATTATTTCTATTTTTCCTTTATTGTAAGTTCCAGTTCATACAATGGAGAAAATTTTTCTTCTGACTTTTTCATTTTCTCAACTGCAAAATCACTTTGTCTACAAGCTCTTTACCCCCTTCTCCGCCTTTTTCCCAAATTTCACTTAAAGCTACTTCTACACCTTTTGCATTACAGAATTTTTCAATTTCCTTTATTTCAGCATCAGTGTCAGTTATAAATTTATTTATTGCAACAATTACAGGAATATGATATTTCTGCATGCTTTCTATATGTCTTTTCAAGATTTACAAGTCCTTTCTTCAATGTTTCAACATTTTCTGACTTCAGGTCAGTATCTCCTCCATGATGTTTCAATGCGCTTACCGTTGCAACTATAACAATAACATTTGGTTCAATGCATGCCTTTCTTGCTTTTATATCTCAAAAAATTTTTCCGCTCCAGGTCAGCCGCAAATCCTAGCCTCAGTTACAACATAATCTGACAATTTCAATGCCATTTTTTTGTTGCAAGCACCGAATTACATCCGTGTGCAATATTTTGCAAAAGGTCCTCCGTGTATAAATACAGGTGTATTTTTCTAACGTCTGAACAAGATTAGAGCTTAATTGCATCCTTAAGAAGCGCTGTAACTGCTCCCTTCTATTTTTCAGCTGTTTTTACCTGCAGCATTTCCCCTTTTCTATTGTATCCAAAAACTATTTTCTCTATTCTTTTCTTCAGGTCAACAATGGAGTCAGCAAGACAGAATATTGCCATTATTTCTGACGCAACAGTTATTTGAAATGATGTTTCCCTCGGAATTCCATTAAGTCTTCCGCCCATTCCAACCACAATATTTCTCAATGCCCTGTCATTCATATCAAGAACACGTTTCCACGTTATATTATTTACATCTATGTCCAGTTCATTTCCCTGCATAAGATGATTGTCAATGCATGCAGAAATAAGGTTATGTGCTAGAAATTGCATGAATATCTCCTGTAAAATGAAGATTTATTTATCCATTGGTACAACCTGGGACATTCTCCTCCTGCAGCTCTCCTCCCTTTTATTCCAAATACAGGACCTAATGACGGTTCCCTCAATGCCGCAATTGATTTATATCCGAACTTGTTCAATGCCTGAGTAAGCCCTACCGTTACAGTTGATTTACCTTCACCTGGAGATGTGGGAGTTATTGCCGTTACAAGTATAAGTTTTTCCATCTTTCCTGTCAGAATTTTTTCAATACATCAAGGCTGACTTTCGCCTTATAATTTCCATATTGTTCGTAATCTTCTTCAGCAAGTCCTGCTTTCTCAGCTAATCACATTAATTTTTCCAGCTTTTGCCCTTTGAGCTATTTCGATATCCGTCATTTCATCGCCTCCAAAAATTTTAGTTATATATTTTCCTGTTTCCAAAAGCTATTTTATACCCTATTTTTATTAGATTATAATATCTTTCTTTTTCAAAGTCAATTTTACTTTTCAATTTAGATGATACAATTAAAAACAAACATTTTTAGAAATAATTCAAAAATAAACTATAATTAATTTAAAGGAGATAATAGATGAAAGATAAAAAGATTATTTACAGCGGCCTGTATGACTGCATTTGCATTTATAACTTCAGGATTACAGGAAATCCATAAGACATAAAAACTGTCAAAGCGAAACAGAATACTGCTAAAACTGTAAAAACAAAGAAAACTGTTTTAAGGTACAATTGTTAAAAATACAGAAAACAAAGCAAAACATACTGTGGCGAAAAACTTCTCACTACTGGAGACATCACACTAGAACTTCGCATACTTCAGGAATTTATAGTATTTCTTCAAATAATAAAATCAGCTTATTGTTAATAAAAATGTCAGAATTGAAGAAAAGACAGCAGAAAGAATAGCAAAGTCAGGAACTGCCAGCGAGCCGCAGCTGCCGAAAAGAAACTTCTTGTGTCGTATAGTAAATGGAAAGGTACAAAATACGCATGGGGTGGAGATTCTAAAAAGGAATTGACTGTTCAGCACTGACACGTAGAGTTTACCGTGAAGTTTATGCCCATGAACTTCCAGAGTTTCCAACACAGCAGGCAAAAACTGGAAAAAGGTATCATCTAAAAACTTAAAAGCTGGAGACATTGTTTACTTTTGAGACCCTGAAGGAAGAACTCATCATACAGCCGTTTATGTCGGAAATTCGTTATTTATAAACGCTTCTTCATCAAAAGGTGTTGTAATGTCCTCACTAAAAAGTCCATATTGGGGAAAAATACTTTAAATATGGAGTAATGGGGTCGATAAAAATAGAAATGTTTAAAATCTATTTTTAAAAATAATCTATAAAAATTGAAACTTTAATTTTTCTATGTTATACTACCAAAAATAACAAATAAATATATTAAAGGGTGAGTATTATGAGTAAAAAGTAACAGCCGCATTAATTTTTAATATTTTCAGTATTAAGTTTTGGAGAATTTTCAAAAAACGGCGGACGGTGTTCTTGTTGCAGATTCTTTTGAAGAATGGGCTAATTTCTTTGGTGATGATCCTTCTTCAGGAAATACAGTATGTAGCCCTAATTGGATCTACCCTTATGGAAATTTCCTACTCAAATGAAGGACTTCAAAAACAAAAATGATACAGCTGAAATATTAAATTATATAAATGAAAAATCTTTCTGCTGCAGGAATAACAAATCCTGTGAAAAGGAAAGGTTATCTCTATGAAATTTATTTTGCGAAAAATTGTAGAAAATTTACAGAAAAAGATTATAATCTGATAGGTTCACCAACATTCAAAAACAATGGAAAAAAATTTTTTCCAACATACAGATAGGATAATCAGAGATATATGACAAAAATGTAAACAATAAATGATTATTTACTTTATAGCAAAAAGCCTCTAAATAAATATAATTACTTTCCACATATTATTTTGAGGTTTTTGTTTAACTCTTTATTTTTCTACAAGGTTGTTTTTCATTTCCCTGTTTTATTACAATCCTAGTAAATAGCTCTGAATCCTATTCTCCTCTTACATTCTTACCTTTCGTATCATATCCTCCGTTTAATGTTACTCCAAATCTCTGGTTCTCTACTCCAATATTTCAAGTCCGCTTTAAAGTTTCCTTTTCTGTCGTCCTTCTCTCCTCTTATATTAAACCAGTCTGCATCCGTATATGATACTTTTGCCATGTTCTTTACATTTCCTACTTTTCCTAGCTCATTTTCATAACCCTAGTCCTAATGTTGTCACAAATGTCGTCTTTACTGCCACTAGGCTGTCTGTAGCTAAATTCCTCCTACTTCGGTCTTATTGAGTAGTAGTCGTTTCCTTTTTACATCAAGTCTCATTTCTCCTGACTTCTCCTTGATTGTAGTAAATCTTCCATATTCAAGTTTTTAAAGCTCCGTGTGGTCTTATGCTTGTTCTTTCACTTGTTCTTATATTATATCCCAGTTCATTCTTAACCACTACTCCATATGTTGTATAGTCTGACTTCGCATTGAAGATTTCATCAACTACCAGATACTTTCTGTGCATATCATTTCTTGATACATATCCTTCTCCTGATATTGTCCATCTCAATGATCCGTTATGATCTGCAGCCGGTGACATTGTCTTGAAGATTCCAAGTTTTTAACATTGTCTGGTTTTCTTTTTGATTTTCCTATATCCTTGAACTTGAATCTGTTATGTACCGCTCCTGCATACCATCCTGAGCTGTTTCCAAGTTTTAACTGTTTCATCTTCATGTAACATATGCAAATCCGTATGCATTGCTTGTATAGTCTATTATTCCTGCAGTGTCAGTCTTTATACTCATCCCTCATTCCAAAGGCTTTTTATCTTGTTGGACTGTTTTGACTTAGTATCCACTCTTTAGACAAATGTGTAATTTCTTTATCTATCAGTCTTCCTGTTTGCATATGTTCTCTGTTGTACATTTGCATACTGGTGTCCCATCATTTCATCTGTTGCCTGGATAGAACAGATGTCTGTTCATTATTTCCAATCGAGTTTAATTTCTGGAATAGATGGTTTTCTCTAGTTCCAAGTTCTTCAACGCCATATCTCTGTTCTAAACCATCTAAGAAATTATATGTGTCTTTCTTATCAACTGGTGTTGCTTCATTTCCTGCCCAATGAGTATATGGTACTTTTTAGCTAAATATGCACTCTGCATAGTTCCATCAGTTTTGATTTTTGTGTAATAGTTGCCATCCAAGTTAATGAACCTGCATAAATATTCCATTTTTAATTTGTGGATTTTTCTATTTATCATTTCGTTATACGGAGTTCAATATTCTTTGATCAACTTGTATAGCTTTTACTTGTTGTACCTTTTAGTGCGCTTCATTACCCATTATTAAATCAGCAGTTGTTAAACCAGTTAATGCACTTAAACCATTAATAGGATTAGTAAATCTCTTATTAGATGTGTCTATGTACATACCAATTGTTGATAACTGCATATCTTTATACTCTTCAGCAGTTGTTGTTGCCAATGTTGGAACTACTGGTTTTCCATTTACTGTTATAGTTCCAACTGTTGATCCAGCAGGTACATCTATTTTGACATTCCTCCATTCCTTTTTACCTAAATCTTGCCCTCCAGAAGCTGCTTTTTATAACTGTAGGAGTCATTAGGGATCACTGTCTCCATTAATATTGAAAGTTCCATAGTTTCTAACTATACCAGGGTTTGCTCCTGCTGCATTTCCTTTAGATAAAATTCCCAACTGCATCTTCTGCTGTAATTTCTATTCTTCCATGGTTTTCTATTGTAGAGCCATTTTTAACTACTACTCCAACTACTTTCTTTTAATCCACTACCAGTAGATTGAATTGTACCATAGTTATATCCATAAGCTCCGTTATCTAGAGTACATTCCGGTGGTATTATTTGCACCCCTAGATTAATTGTTGCTGTTGAACCCTGGTGCTGTACCATTATATACTTTAGTCCCCGGCTTCTGTTCCATACATACCTATACTATATGACCATTTACATTAATAGTTCCTTCATTAACTACATTTCCTGTATATGCCTTTGCAGGTATTCCATCTCCATTAAATCCAGCTGCCATACCTACTGCATATCTATTATTTAATGAGTTATTAGGATCTATATAAGAAGCTCCTACTGTTACTGTTTCTTTCCAGCCAAGTTTGTTGCAGTTTCCACCATAAGTACTATAAATTCCCTACATTTCCCATTCCAGTTCCAAAGTTTATATCAGCATTATTTGTTACTGTTCCTGCTGAATATAGACCATAGTTATACGAACCTGTTGATGTCAATGTTGTATTGTTATTTACAACTCCTGTTCTATCACTTGAATAAATATATGTTCCATCATTTCCTAATGTTTGACTTGCAACATTACTATTTATAGTATTCCTGTTCCTTCATTTAAGAAACCGAAATGAACTATCACCTATTGTCATAGTACTTTCCTGCAGTTTGCAGTTATTACTTGTCCAGCACCTTTTGTGAAAACTCCTACAGCTTTATTAGCTCCAATATTTATCTTACTTGTTGAATCTAAAGTAACATTTCCCACCTTCACTGTATAATCCTGTTCCCACCATTACCAACAGTTACTATTCCTTTTTGTACTATTTCTTTTCCAAAAATACCAACTGAATTATCTCCAACACGTTACTGTTCCTGTATTTGTTATCTTGTCTCAGCCTGTGTCAATATTCTACACTAGGTTTTAGAAGCTGTCAATGGATTTGTTAAAGTTATGTCGCTTGTATTTTCTACTTCAGCTCCATTTGATATAATTCCATAACCTTTATCTCCTGTTATTTTTGCATTATTAGTCAGTTTTTCCACCACCAGCTGTGTAAACACCTATAAGTCCTTCAGATGGTTCTAACAGTATCTGTCAGTTTCACATTAAGAGTATTTAATAAGTTTGCTCCTGTTCCACCTTCATAGAATAGACCTACTCCTGTTCCGGCATTTGAACCACTATATTTTAATTCAAGTGTATTTGAACGGATGGTATTATACTTCCATCATTTTTAACAAATACCCCTGTTCACTCCATCTTTTTACTTCTACTCCATAATCTAGAATTAAATCTTACTGGTGATTTTCAGCATAAACACCTATACCTTTTTGCCAACAACTATATCTGAACTTCCTGTTCCTGTCAAGTTAACTGTTGCTCTCTTAGAAACTATACCTACCCTTCGTCTCCTGTTAAAGTCAATTTTACCATTGTTAGTTATACTTCCATTTTGAAGCACTTAATAAACCTGATGTTCCGTTTGTATCTCCATATAATCCTACAGATTTATTTCCATTAACTGTTATTTGACCTTTATTTATTATTTCAAATGTTTTTATCAGCAGCTGTTAATGTACCATCAGTAATCTTCTTATCAGTTCCGTATGTCTGTAATGTTCCTGCTGATGTAAATGCAGCCATTCCGACACCTTAGTGGTGATAATGATTGTACCTGCCGCTTCATTTGTTAATGTACTTCCATTTTATTCCATAGGCACCGATTCCTTCATTTACATAATAATATTGTTATTGTGTATCTGTCCATAACTGATGTTAAAGACCTATTGTTCCTGCCGCTAAAAGTTCCGCCATGCATATCGACAGTTCCATTATTTATGAATTGAGTCTTACTGTTATTTCCATCAGTATTAGCAGAATCATTAGATCCCATTGCTAAACCTTTTCCTACTGTTGAACTGACTAGTTTTACCGGCATTTATAGTGACAACTTCTCTTGATAGCCCTACTTTATTAAAAGTCATCAGATGCATTACCTACATCAATATTTGAATCTATATCAAATTGTCCATTAATATAGTAAATCTTATATTTATGACCATTATCATTAAAAAGCAGCTACTTTCATAGCGTTTGAACCAAGTTTGCTATTGTTGTTCCATCCCATATTTTATATATTCCATTATTTGAAGATAGAACTACATTATCTCCTGTAAGATTTACAGTCACATTAGACATTCCATTATATTTTTGTTGTTGTCTGGTACTGCATGCATAGTCTGCTGCTGTTCCTGGATTAGTATACCATGTGATATATTTAGTGTTGTAGCTCCTGTAATATTAATGTGAGAACTGCTGTCAGCATTAAATGGAGTTGATGAATCATGATCACCAGCTGTGTTTTCTGCATGAGTTGTTGTTCATCCACCAAAACTTAATAGTCCTCCATTTGTTGCAACTAATGCTCCTGTTTACCAGTTCTAATCGTATTAGGCGCTTCCATTTAAATTAGCTACTGCATTTTGAACCCTGATGCCATTACCTATACCATAAATATCAGCATTACCTGTTACGTTTACTGTTCCATTTGCTCCGCATAAGCCCCTATATTATTATATAAATAAGGGCTTTTGTTGCAGCATCCTGTGCAGCTGCTCCATCTTTTTCGCAACAATATCTCTTTTCTAGCATTTACTACACCATTATTTTGTGCTAATGCTACTATTGAAGAATATCCTAATGCAGTTACTTTTTCTTTTTGCATTTACTACACCTTTATTATCTCCTATTAAAAGCAACTGATCTATTTAATTTATTAGAAGAATCTAATTTTGCTCTTCCTGTCATGATTACTGGTTTTATATAGGTTGATTTCACTTGGTTTGTTTACTAACCCTGCTGCTGTTCACCAGGCATACCTGTATTATTCCATACTCCTAGTTGAATAAGCTATAACTGTTCCTGTTGCTGCTTGGTTTGCTGTATCATCATAAGAACTTGTTACATCTGTTGCTGCATCTCTTATTTCTGTAGAAGGAGTAACCTCAGTGTCCGCTGTTCTTGCCAAATTTTTATCAGCTTTATCAGGTCTTGCCACATCAATTACTGACCCTTTATCTGCGTAAACATTATACTATCAGTTGCATAGCTTACCAAAATAAATTTCTGTTTTTGCCACTTCAAGATTATGTATCTTATCTATATTATAATCAGGGAAGACCATTTGATTGTGAACCTGCATGTCCCTTTGCTTCTGTTCTTTGTGCAGCTGTAGGTGCTCCTAAGTCTGTTTCAGGAACTATTCCCTCTCTTTGACCTGATCTGGAGTATGCTCCCACATTTCCTGTTGATCTGAATTTTCTCCAACTTTCATTCCTACTACTACTTCTCCTTGAGTAGATACCTATTACCCTTGGTCTAACCATCTGCAGTAAACGTTCTCTAGTATCAAAAGGAAGAAGTCCTCCTGTTTGAAAAGTACTATATCTATTTTCAAAGAGAATAAAACCAACATTTTAATTCCATCTACATTTTATTTTTCCTGTTCCAATACCTAATTGAATACTTGGTGTCATATTTTGTATTTGGATTACTTGTAACATCTCCACTTCTTCTAAAGATTTTGCCAGTTTGGAGTATAACCTGATTCCTAAATAAGCCAGATTTCCATTACCTTTTATATCATAATCTCTGAGTTATCTAACTTACGTGAACCTTGAACTCCCATAACACTATGGACATAGTTGTTATTTGCATTTATCGTTTACTTTTAAGTTTCTGAATATATCCTCTTTGATTATATGAATGATAGTCATTGTTATTTATACCCATTGTATAATATGAACCTGGATAACCAAAAATACACTATTATATCATTTTCAATAGTTACTGTTGAATTGTTAATTGTAACATTTCCATATGCTATGTTTCTGCTGCAATAAAAAGTTGCATATCCATGTAATTTTACATTTACATTTGTTATATCTCCATCCCACACTGTATGCATTGCAGAAGTCCCCTTTGGATTCAGCTAGGGTTTCCTGCTACATCAGCATTGGCATTTTAAATGTCCATCATTACCATTACACTGCAGATCTGTCTACTGCGTTCAAATAAAATAAATTTGGAACTCTGTTTGCAGATTCTACTACTTTCCCACCATTGACTACTTTGTACTGATCTTGAACCATCTGTGGTATTTGTATTTGGGTTCCAACCCTGACCAATAATTTAAACCTAACCCATCTTGATGCCAGCAGGATGTGAGAGTCCATGGATTTTCACCTGTTATACTTCTACCACCAAAATTATATTGAACAGTAGGATTAATAACTATATTAGGTGTTTATGAGGTGCCACTTATTGCTTGTGGTGTAGTATATCCAATGACGGTGGCAATAAATTAGGGCACATTTAACGTTTGCAACACTGGTGCTGATATATTTACAGTTGGAGCTGTTACAGGATCTCTGTATACATCTTTTGGTCTAATCGATGCATCAACATTCATTACAGTTAAAAGGTTCCTGTTTTGGCGATGTACTTGCAAGACCATATCTCTTCCTAATCCATTTCTAGAGCTTGTTGTAGCTGAACGTGGATCACTTGATACAGGTAATAATCCATAGTTTGGGCTTTCTGGTGAAGTATATCTTTCAAATGGATCTTCACTTCTTGTAAATATTCCTTCATATGGATATTTCTCTTCTTATCCCCCTACCTTTGTGTAAGTCTAGTCACTGTAAAAATAGTTCATACCAAACTGCCGAGAACTCCTGGTGATTTCACTACATGGTCTCCCCTGTTCCATCAGCTGTATCAACTCAAGGTTTGATGATTTTAACAGCTTGTTATTTTCAGCCTTTGCTTCCTTAAACAGCTTCTTCATATCTGTTATTGATGTCTGAAGTCCTTTTCTTTGCCTGCTCTATGCTGTTCGTTTCTGTGGCTGAAAGAGATAAAAGATCCTGTCAATAAAACGAGAAAACAGCAATGCCGCATTATACTTTACATCCTTGCATCTCTTTGCAAACGTCTTAACTCTTTCTCTATTCTTTTCATATTGTTATTCATAATCATTTCCCACTTCCACTCGTATTACTGTTGCTGGCTTCCTCTTCTTGCGAAACTTTGAATTCTATTCTTCTGTTCTGTGCTCTTCCTCTGATGTACTGTTTTGTCGCTACAGGCTCTTCTTTCACCTTTGGATACTGTCCTTTATCTCTGCTAGGGTCAAGTCAAATTCCAGACTTGCCTCTTACGCTGTGCCCTTCTATTTCCTAACTTCATGTTGTAAGCATTTGTTCCTTTTGAATCTGTATGCCTTCTATTACTGCTTCTTAGTCATTGAAGTTTACATATTCTATAAATTTATGTAACATTTCAAAAGTATTGTGGTTTTTACTACTGATTTATCAAAATCAAAAATTCAATGCTCTTTCATCCATTACTACTATCTGCTGATCCGGTCCTTCTCTTCACCCTATTATGTCCGTTATATCTATTCTTTTCTATCTCCAAGGGCATTTATTCTTATCATATTTTCCCTCATCTGTGTTGTTGTCAGCTTTTCTCGCCGCAGATGATACTGAAGACCCTACTACAACATCGCTACACCCGCTACTACTGTTGCTGTTCTTCAGCCATGCATCTGCCTCCTTCTCAAGTGATCTGTGTTCCTGTGAATAGTTGATCTTTCCTTCCTGCTTTAACTTCTCTACATTTTCTGACGGCTTTATGAACTTGTCTCTCTAAATGTGCCTCTATACTGTCAAGCCCTGTCTGTATTATACTGCACTAACTTCGCATTTTGTACATGACATCATTAATGCTCCAAGTCCTATTATTATCAATCCTTTTTGCATATTTTCCTACTCTCCTGTCTTCTTTTATTTTCTATACCTTCTCTTTCTCCTCCTTAGTCCCTTTTCTTTGCGCAATTCAATTTCATCTTCAATGCTTCTAGTCTCCTGTTCCATCTTGTCAAGCATTTCATTTGTCTTGTGGAATGTTTCTATGTTACTGTTTATTTCATTTACTCTCTTTTTAATTCTTTTAATTTCAACATCCATCTTTCGCTTTCGCTCATCTTCTTGTACTTCGTCTTCATCGCTTTCCTTCAGCCTTTCTCTTTCTCCGCTTCCTTTTATTTCTCTTCGTCAAACTCAGCCTTCTTGCTTCCACTTACTGAAGGTGCTGTATGCTTAGAGATGTGATTACTTCTCCTCCTCTACTACAGAGTTCACTAAGTTCCTGTTTTCTTGTATCCTTCTCCTCTGCGGCCTTCTTCTGTTTCGCAACCCTTAACAGTCTTTCTATGTTCGGATCCGTCTTCTCTGCCATTGACAGCTGTCCCACCCAGCAAATGCCAATAACGCTATTCCATTATCTTCTTAGCTTTCCTTATCTTCTCCCTTTCCTGTCTGGTTTTTCTTTATACTATTCTCTTCCTATTTCTTTTTGTCTTCTTTGTTTTCTCTGTCTTTGACTTCTGCTGTTTCACTTTTCTTATTCTTCTTCTTCCCCTAATACTTCATTGTATCCGTCAAGTTCCTTTTCTTCCCTTGCTACACCTTACCTACTCTTTCATGAAGTCTGCTTTATTGCCGCCTTGTTTGCATTGTGATTCAAACCTTTCCATCAGTGTTCTAGAGTTCTTCCTCTTCTCTTGCCAAAAGCTTCTATTCTTAGCTCCCTCTGATGTTTCAACCTTCCTCTTTCCACCTTCTTGGAATTGCCTTTGCGCCTTTCTTTCTGCTTCCTGCTGCTCATAGTAGTCATCCCTTGCCTTCTTCGGTACATCCTGTGCTGCTCTTGCCATCGCTACACTTCCCACTGCTAAAAGAAGTCCTGCTAATATTATCTTTTCATATGTGCTTTCCTTTTCATTCCTGTTATGGTTTTAAAATACTAGTTCCCCATTATTGCAAGTATCTGCTCAAGTTCAGATATCTTCTGCTCCTTTTCTCTTATTAGACTTTGCTATGTTCTTGTAGTATATGTCATAGTTGTTGAAACCTGTTTGTACTTATCCTGTGCCATCTCCTGCAGATCCTTCTTCAGTTTTTCGAATACCTTTTCTTTTCCTTCTTCCTTTACCCTAAGATCTGCCACTTCTGTTTCAAGCTGTGCCTTCTGCGCTTCAAACTCCCTCTTCTTCTGCTTCTTTCTCAGAGATCATTAAACTTGTTCTCTATTGAGTTCAGACTTGCTTTCAGACTTGGTTTCGTTACCAGATAACTTTGCAGAAATTGTTAGTATTCTAATAGTAACAATACTTTCTTTCTCATATTCTTATTCCTTTCTATTTAATATTATAAATTTTTAATTACAAAATAAAATTTATTCAAATTATTACAAAATTTCATTAAATTATATTGTTTTTAACTTTTATTTTCTTTATTCACTAAAATAATACCAAAAATTTAGGAAAATTACAACAAAAGTCATAAAAATTTTTATTTTTAAATTTATTATATCGTTGTATTTTTCAGTGCTTTAAATAATCAAAAATTTTCTCTTATTTGATTTCTGTAATAAAATACTAATCAAAACTATATTTTATTATAAATTAAACAAAAACAACATCCAACAAATAATATAATTTTATAAAAACATTTATAAAATTGCATTATTTGAGTGATATCCTTATAATTTAATACTATTATACACTTTTTATCTTTTTCTCGTCCCAAATTAAAATAATCCTTTTTAAAAACAGGAAAATATAAAGGCATATCTATATCTAATCTAATTTTTACAATACTTTATTAATATTCAAAAATTATATATATAACATGTTTTATAAAATAGTGTCATATAAAATTACTGCTTTAATCGAAATAATTAAAAGCAGTAAATCTAATCACATATATCTATAAATTTCCCTCTATTTAAAGTATTTTCTTTTTCATGTATTTCACAGGATAACCATCAAAGCTATCATAATTACTGTAATTATCGCTAATGTGGCAAAACCTTTATTCTGAAATGGAAGAAGAATATTCATTCCATAAAAACCCGAATATCATATTTGGAACTGTAATCAGTATAGTTGCAGCTGCAGAAACTTCATTGTTATATTCATATTATTTCCCAATATAGGAAGAATAGGTCTCCCTCAGTTGTCTTACAGATTTCGCAGTATGAAGAAGATAAATCTGTTGTAAAATTAATTTCCTGCAGTATTCTTACCGTGTATTCATCGTATTTTTCAAATTCAGGTTCTTCATTTAAATTTTCAATAACAAAACTCAGATTCCCTCAATGCAATATTATAAATATAGAATCCTGTTCAACTTCTGCCAGCGATATTAGTTTTCATTGCTCTGTTGTTCTCTTAATATTGTTTCTATCTGGTCATGCTCTCCAATTAAAAACGCACATATTTATAAAGACTTTGTGATACTTTATGCAGCATCGTGATAAGAAACTTGTTTATTTCAATTTCACTATTTGTTTTTGTATACTCCTCAACAAAAATTATGAAAACTCATCAAAATAATTTTCATCTATAATCGTTAACTTTTCTTCTTTTTCAGTATTACAAACGGAGAAATTTCACACCAGAAATATTTTTCATCTTTATTATTAGACTCAATTTTTGGGATAATAAAGTTTGTAAATTTCCCAGTCAGACTTGGAAATTCTTGGAGTAAAAATCTCTTCATTTGTAATATCCTTTATCTTCCGGTATCTGAAATGTTTCAGATAACACCTGATAATCTTCCTCTATTAACTTATGTGCATACACTATGCTTTTATTTTCTTCTGAATAAATCTTTTTATCATAATCTAATTTTTATCTCCTTAACTTTTCCTTCAATCTTTCAGTTTCTCTGTCACTTTTTAACAATATGCTTTCCTAAAACAATGTCTGCTGATTTGTTGCTGACAATTCAGGCACACAGTTGTATGTTTTCAGCAAGTCCATTACTGTTTTATTTAATTTTGTCCTTTTTCACAAGATCCTCCATTGACAGATTCTCCTTTTTCTTTCGTTTTACAACATTAACTGCAACTCGCTTTCACCAAGTCCATCCATTGCAATTAGAGGCATTCTTATTTTTCTGTCTTCAATAGTAAAAATGAGTAGCTTCTGATTTATAAATATCTATCTGCATAAGCTCAATCTTTTCTGTAATGCATCTCAATCAGAATTTCATCAGGAACAGTTCCTGTTTTTCCTTTGCATTCAGGTTACCTCTTGCATCAAGTTCCCTTTTTGCTCAGTTCGTCCACAGGCTTAAACATTCGCAGTCATTTTTAAAAATCAGCGGCCTTTCTGTTCAAAGAAATGCCGTATAAAAATTCAAGCGGGTAATAAACTTTAAAATAAGCTATTCTCACTGCCATCATAACGTAAGCAACAGCGTGTCCTTTAGGGAACATGTACTTTATCTTTTTCACACGAATCAATATACCACTGCTTTACCTTATGTTTTTCATTATTTCTGAATATTCTTTCCATTTTTCAGGATTTTTAGTAGGCTGACCTTTTCTGACAAATTCCATTATCGTAAAGGCAACTGATTTATCAAGACCGTTATCAATCAGATGAGTTCATAATGTCATCACGGACTGATATTATTTCACTTAAAGGGTAGCAATTCCCTGTCTTACATATTCCTGCGCATTATTCAGCCATACATCAGTTCCATGGGAAAGCCCTGATATTCTTACTAATTCCGCAAACGTCTTAGGCTTTCGTATCCCTAAGCATCTGTTTTACAAATGATGTCCCAAATTCAGGTATTCCTGACGATCCCTGTTTTAGAATCAATGTCCTGAGGTGTAACACATGTGCATCTGTTCCACTGAACAGGCTCATAACCTTTTTCATCATCAAGTGGAATACTGTAAATATCCACCCTGTTAAATCCTGCAGTATTCTCATATGTAGTCGGATCGTCATGTCCCCAGTATATCAAGTTTTACAAGCTGTTCATCCATTACGTGATAGTCAAAGTGGGTTGTCTTGGACTCGGCATTCATATCGTTTGCAGGTCTCTGAATAGGACGAAGTCATATATGGACTTATCAGCCGGCACTACTAATCATACTCTCCGGGATGCTGTCCTGTCGTTTTTCTTGCTCCCTCGCATCCTTTTGCAATCCTTGTAAGTTCAGCTTTTCTTTTACTTATTTCAGGTGTCCCCTCTACTTCCTCAAAATATTTTTTCACATATCCGAAAGCATTTTTTTCTGCAAGAGTGGCGATAGTCCCTGCCCTGAATACATTTTCTGAACCGAACAGTTCTTCCGTATATTTATGTATTTCACTCTGATATTCTCCTGAAAAGTTCAAATCAATATCAGGAACCTTGTCACCGTCAAATCCCATAAATACTTCCAAAAAGGTATCGCATGACCATCTTTTATATATTTGAGTTCCGCACTCAGGACACACCTTATCAGGCAGGTCAGGCCCACTTCCTTCAAACTCCATAAATTCAGTATGTTTACAGTTAGGACATCTGTAATGTGGATAAAGTCCGTTTCACTTCCGTTATTCCCATCAGATATGCCACGATAGATGATCCTACCGATCCTCTTGAACCCTACTAAAGTATCCGTTATCAAGAGACTTTCTTTAACAAGCTTCTGGGCTATAAGGTAAAGAACTGCAAATCCATTTCCTATTATTGAATTCAGCTCCTTTTCTATTCTTTCCTTCAGATGCTCAGGAACATTTTCTCCATACAGCTCATTCAGTTTTTGTATAAGTCATCTGTCTTACTTCCTCTCTGCACCTTCTATTTTTCGGAGGATAGAATCCTGTAGGTATAGGTCTTACATTTTCTATCATATCGTTTATTTTATGAGTATTTTCTACAACTACTTCATATGCTTTCTCTTCTCCTAAATATGAAAATTCTTCCAGCATTTCCTCTGTTGTTCTTAAAAATAGCCTTTTATCGTAAGAAAAATACACGACGTCCCATTCCGCTTCCTAAAATAAGTACGCTACGGTTAATCGCTTCCCTTTCTTCCAGATAATGGGCATCTCCTGTAGCAACTACTATTTTTCCAAGTTTTTCCAAGATCATAGAAATAATTATTCATTTCCACAATTTTATCAAGGCTCTCAACATCTCCAGTACCTTCCAGATCAATATAATTTGTCAGAGGATGTATTTCAATGTAATCATAAAAATTTTGCCCCTCTTCAATATCATTCAAATCTGAGCCCACGTATAAACATATTTCGCAAGCTCACCATTATTTCCAAATACTGCCGATGCTGAACTTGCAATCAGAAGATTTTCCTCTTTTTCATTTAACAATGATTTAGGTATTCTCGGCTTTCTGTTACCAAAAATTCAATATGGCTTCTCATATAAGCTCATAAAGATCCCTTAGTCCTGCCTGATTTTTACAAAGTATCATTGTATTAAGCGTTTCTGCATTCTGTATATTTGTTTCCAGTTCCCTGCTTATTTCTGTAAGTTTCCAGGATTCACTTTACTCAGCACCATATTCAGAAATTTCTGAAATATTTCAGCAGTTGCCTTTGCATCATCTACTGCCCTATGGTGATTATCAGGGAAAATATTAAAATAATTGGCTATATTCTTAAGACCGAGATCTCTTCGGTCATGCAGTAGCACTCTTGCCCAGTGCAGTGTATCTATAACGCTTGAGTATTCCAACCCTTGACTTTTTAGCCTTCTGGTTGATAAATCCCACATCAAACTTGGCATTATAGTGCTACAACTGCTAGTATCCTTACAGAATTTCAAAAATTCAGGCAGTACAGTTTCAATTTTATCAGCATCCTTACCATGTCATCTGTAATATTTGGTAAATCTTGTAATCTCTTCAGGAATACTTCATTTCAGGATTTATAAACCTAGAAAATTCATCTATTATTTCTTTCCCTTTTAATTTAATTGCTCCAATTTCAATTATTTTATCGTTATGAGGTCCAAGCCCTGTCGTTTCTATATCAAATACAACATAAACTTCTTCCTCTATCAGTTTATCAGACGGCTTCGTTATCATATCCTGCTCATCATCGACAACATAGGCTTCCATTCCAAAAATTATTTTAAAATTTTTCATTTGACTCCTTTATATGCAAATGGAAAAGAATGTACCACTCAAAAATCTGTAACTGCAACTGCCTCATGTCCAAATTCCTTTGCCCTCTTTGCAAGATCCTTTGCAGAAACCACTCCGCCTCATTTCACTCATGTTTGTATGGGCATGAAGCTCTCATTCTTTTCTTTTCGGCATTGTCTTTTCTTTCAATCATTTTAGAGCTCTATCTTGTCAATTTTCTTTGCATTTATATAGTGTTCTCCAGTAAATCTGTCTATTTCAAATCTTCCTGTTACTTTTTACCCAGTCATTCAGACCCTATTTTCACTCTCCAGCATTTTCAGAAAAATCCCACAACCTATGGAATCTGTATAATCAGTAATTATGAAGTCATCATTTATATTTCCATTTTTGTTTCTGAAATATCTATATGAAAAATATGCCCTTCAAGTGCAACTTCCTCATTCAGGTTTAAGCTATCAAGCACTTTTGAATTCACTTGTTTTTTTCTGTCAGCCACTTTTTCTGTAATCACTATGTACTGTATTTCCTTTATTTCATTCCATTTTTCCTTTGTTTCTTCCTTTGGAGGTTCAAATACAGGAAGCTCTTCCACTTTCACAGCTTTTTCCAGATTTCTCTTCTTTTCTTCTATCATTTTATGAATTTCTTCAAAATCTCCACTTGTAAATTCCAGATTGAAATTTTTCCTGTAGTATTATATATTCTCTGTTTCAGTTCACTCAGTATATCAGAATTTCTTCCATGTTCTATCAGATGTTCTGACGGAAGTTTTCATGAAAAATATTATCCCTCAATATTATCCACTTCATAATTGGCAAAAATATACTGATGTCTTTGCACTTTCAGATTTATAATTGTCAATGATAAATCTTATAAAGCCATTTACATCACTTTCAAGAGTTTCAGTTTCAACTGTTATTTTTCATGTTGAGCTTAAGATCAGTACCAAAAACTTTTGTACATCAGCTTACGTAAATCTGCCAGTTCTTCATTTGCATTGTAATCATTCACTTTTTACATGTATCTCGATTTCCTTCTTTTTGAAAACAGGTTTATATGTTCTATTCTAAAACTTTTCATATCATACTTTGCCGTGAAAATCATTTGATTTGCTTTTAATTTTTAAATACTTTTGCTGACATTTTTATCTTTTACCTTTGCTTTCTATGTTTATTTTATGATTTTATTTTTATATTATACAATATCCAAAAATTATTACAAAAAGTTTTTATTTTAATATTACTTTTTGAAATTGGAAATCCACGTCCAAGACAGGAACTATTATCTGCTATTAAGGAAGCTGAAGAAATGAAAAAATCCTGAAATAGGGAAACGTTACTCTTCAGTAAAGGAAATGATAAAGGATATACTTGAAAATGAAGAATGATGAAATAATATATTCAATTCGTACAACCAATCAATTTCTGTAAAAAGTCTGAAACGTATGTCTAAGCGTGGATATAATTTCTTAACAAAAATACATAAATCAGAATTTCTTCTAATCTACATATTTTCTTAAAAATTTCACATTCAGTTTTCGTTTTTCTCTTCTAAAACCTCTCTTAAGGATATATGATAGCCTTTCATTACTTCCATCTCGATGGTTCCTATTTGGCACTTATTTCCAGCAATAACTCCATTTTTAATTCTTCATTTTTATCATTTTTAACAACAAATTTGGCTTTAAACATTTTCATTTCTTCATTATTTTTCCATATATTACTTTCTATCCTGATAACCTATCATTTTAAATAAATTCATATTGTTCAGCAACCATATTTTTATCAGATTCTTTTTAACTTTTTACCATTTCACATTAAAAATTCTCTGTATTTTCAATAATTTTTTTCTTATATTTTTCATTTCAATACAGTAATTTTTAATTATTGTAATTTTATAAAAATTCTTATTTTTAAAAATTTATGCTAAAAAATGAAAAAAATATGAGTAACCCAATATCTAATATTTTTTCTACTTAAAGTCACATTAGCATATTTATTTTTAAATCTAAATATGAGATACCTTAAAAATTATAAATATAGCAATATAAAAGTAAACATATGAGAATTAAACCTAAAATACTTTTATCATCTACTTTTATTATCATATAAATTATATTGATAAACAGTATATCTCTTAAACTTCCTTTGAATATACCTTTTTCCTTATTTTCCTTTTCTACTATTTTTTTCATATTTTTCTATTGTAATTCATAAACTTATCCTTTTATCATAATTTATAGCTAACATCAAAATAAAAACATGACTTTTTGAAATTCAAAAACTTCTACCATTGTATCGTTTTCTCAAGTCTTGTTTCCATAATGTTTATAATCTATATTCACACTTCTCAAATCTCAATCACATTCGCATCACATGCGATGCTTTTCAAGAATTTTAATAAATCGGATGTTTTAATGAATATTGTTTTTCATTTGTATTTGGATGAAAAGCACATACGCTCTTCATTTATTATTTCCTTATCTATATACACCTTTATGTCTTTTTCCTTATTATTTAACAGACCAAATGGCGATACAGTTCCTGGTGGCAGCATCATTTTTTCATAAAGACTTTTTTCAGATGCCATTTTTATCTGGTTTGCAGAAACTATTTCCTTAAACCTGAGCATATCCAGTCTTTTACTGTCATCCATAATCAGAAGATAAAATTCTGTCTGTTTGTTAGAAACATTGTTTTTGTACGTACTCCTTCTATGCCTTCAATAAATTTATCTGCCAGTTCCGTAGTTACTACAGGCTCATGTTCTACAAGTTCAAAAGGAATGTTAAGTTCATCTAATTTTTCTTTTACTTCCAAAAACATATCCATCATTACATCCTCCTCATACAATTATTTTATATGATTTATTTTTCAAACCATTCTTTCAATAAATCTTCTGCTTTTTCAATTTCAGAACTGTCTATTGAAAGCCCTTTAGTAACAGTTGAATTTGGACAAAGTTTCTTTATATCCCTTTACACTTGTCCCAAGACCGCTTATCCCGTTTGTACATATTGGTTTTTATTGTCTTCCTTCAAAACCATATTCTTCAAGAAATGTAAAACTACCATTGGCATTGTATTGCAATAATTAGGATATGCCAAATAAATTGTATCATACTTTTCAGGTTCCTGAAGATATTCATCAAGTTCAGGTCTTGCATTATTATTAAAATCCTCTCTACTTCTTCTGCACATATTTTATAATTATCAGAATATTCCACAAGCTGTTTTATCTGAAAAACTTCCGCTCAGTAATTTCCTGTAATTTTTCCGCAACAATTTCTGTATTTTCCTTTTTACTTCCTTAATTTCTCCATCAAAATAATTCTGTCCTCTTCTAGAATAAAAAGCTATTAAATCTGCCATTGATAAACCTCCAAAAATATTTTATTTATAAATTTTTATTATTACTGCTATATTGTACCTTTTTAAAAGGAAAAACAAGTCTTAATAATATCTATAACAAATTTTTCATTATATTTACAAATAACAATAAAATTTTAATCAAAATATTTACTCTTTTCTCTATATGATATAATCAGACATATAATTATGAATGGAGGATTTTGTGGGAAGACATGGTACAATAGCTGGGACGTAAAAGAGCTCAGGATAAAAAGAGAGCCGCTTCTTTTACAAAGCTTGTCAGACTTATAACTGTTGCTGCAAGAGGTGGGGATAATCCTGAATTTAACGTTGCCCTAGAAACATGCAATTGAAAAAGCTAAAGCAATTAATATGCCTAACGATAATATTAACAGAGCTATCAAAAAGGAGCAGGAACAGACGGTTCAGATGCTTTTGAAACATTAAACTACGAAGGATACGGACCAGGAGGGTTGCAATAATCGTTGAAGCATTAACTGATAATAAAAAATAGAACTGCCGCATCTGTAAAACTGCTTTTGACAGAAATGGCGGAAAATCTTGGTGTTTCCGGATCAGTTTCATACATGTTCGGAAGAAAGGGTGAAATTATTGAAAAAACATCTGATATAAATGAAGATGCATTAATGGAAGTTGCCCTTGCAAGCAGGAATGGAAGATGTGGAAACTTTGAGGACAGTTTCTACATTACTACAGAAACTGCAGAACTTTGATGCTGTCGCTGATGCCTTAAGAGAGCAGGGTACACACTGCTGGAAGCGGATATTCAATATCTGCCATCTATTGAGGGTGGAAACTCTTGGAGAAGACGATCTTCAGAAATTGGCAAAATTAATTGATGTACTTGAAAATGACGATGATGTTCAAAAAGTTCATCTATAATTTTTGCAGGTGACCTTAATTCTAATAACCTATAATAGAATAATTTTTAGCGAAATCAATTTATTTTAAAAGAGGTTTCGCTATTTTTATCTTTGAAAATTAAAAAGAAGCTATCTCAAAAAATTAAAAGTTAACATAGACTATATTTTACTTATATTTTTCTGTTTTGAGATAGTAACTTCAAAATTCTCAATTTTTAAAACTTATAAATTATCCTCTATTATCTTATACTTCTGTTATATTCTCCTACAAGTTCATTAAACTGTTTAATCATATTTTCAGGAGTTCCATCTTCATTTTCAAGGAAAAACTGTTGTTTAAAGTGTTCTGAGATACTGCTTTTTAGTTTCAATTCTCTCTATAAGGCTTACAAGAGCAGCTTTAAAGTCATTTGTTTCATCCATAAAACTATTAAAGCCCACTAACCTTTATTCCTGAATTATCTTTTTATTCCTTCTTTTTCCAGATATTTTTGATCTCTTATAGCATTCTGATATTCAGATGCAATTTTAATCAATTTTTCCTGTAAAGCCTTAAATTTAGTTACGTCTCCTGTTGTAACATTTGCACCGTTCAATTTCTGATTTCTAATTTCAGCCAGCACTTCTTCTGCAGTATTCCTAATCATCATTCTGTTATACGATATCATTCTTCCTTCTTTTTGATACATTTTAGCTTCTGATTCTTTCTGCTCAGCTACTTTTTATCCATTGCTGTTCTAAAGGAGTCAACTGCCTGATCATATTTCTTTATGATTTCCAGAAACTTAGTATGGTATTCCTGTGCCTTTTTATAATTATCACTTGTATAATCTTTTCCATCAAAATATGCTTTCATATCCTGAGCAAGTGGTGCCAGTTCTTCAAATATTGGAAGCAGTCCTCTGCACTTTTTATCCAGCTCATTCCATTTGGTTTAGCTTCAGTAGCTTTCTTTATGAATAAGTGTAGGAATTTGATGAAGATTAATGCACCTACACTTCCTGACGGTTTCTTGAACTGCGCTTCTGCTCCTGCATCTTCAAAATAATCTCCTGCACTTTTTCAAAGCTTAATAATTCATTGTGAACTCCGACATAAAGATTGTATTTTTCAACTTCATTTACCTGCTTACTGCTGTTTCATCCTTTATTATTTCCTAAATCCTTAAAAGGATCGTTCTTGCTTCCTTTCTTACCACATGAAATTAATAATACCAGCATAGTCAGTATCACTAAAAATTTTTCTCATCATTAATCCTCTCTTTTCCTATATTTTATTTATAATTTGTTTTACTAATAAATTTATTATTTTCTATTCTTTATTTTTGATATATCAGATATCCAATAGTTATAACTAAGATTGCCGCTGCACCTGCCCTACCTAAATAAATATAACCTGCTGTTGATTTTCCTCAAATACTCCCGTCAGTGAATACCTAAATATTTCAAAAAGGGAACTCCACTTCCATTTTCCTGTCTCCATATATAATAAGTAAGACTTAATACTTCTGCAAAATATGTTCCAAAAAGTCCAATTATTGGAACTATGATAATACCTGTTATTATTTCTATTTTTAGATGAGTTTTTGATTTATAAAATTACTTGTTCCTTTTTCAATTTCATTAATTTTTCCAGCATCTCCATATACTTCTGATTTCTTATCTTTTTATCTTCATTATAGGGAAAGCAATATCCTCAAAAATGGAAAAAGCAAATATTCCTGCAAGTAAATAAACACTATATCTATTAAGTACCGTAAATAAAAGATATGCCAATAATGCCACTATCAATCCTATAATTGCCCTAAAATTCCTAAAAACAATGCTCAATATTAGTTTTGTTTTTCCTTCATACTTTCTCTCCCTCAAAATTCTATTTTATTTTATTTGTTTTTGTATTTTTACTTATATTTTTCTTGGTATTTAGAAATTTTCATCTGAACAGAAATATCCTTTTCACAATAGTTAAATACTCTTTCAATTCTATTTTCAAAGTTTCAAGATATTTTTCTATAAATTTCATTTTTCTGCATTTCCCTTATTTCGCATTCCCAGATAGTTATGACACTTATATCCATTTCAAAAGCTTTTTCCCTGACTTCCATGCTCTTTCTACATTTCTTCTAAATTTCTTTTCCCAAAATTCTTCATGTGTATGAGGAAATGTAGCTATTTTACAGTTTTCATCTCTATGCCAGAAACATCCGTTCACAAATATCGCCGTATTGTACTCAAAAATATAAATATCAGGTGTTCCTGGAAGCATGGAATAATTTATACGATATCTGTAACCCATTTTTAAATAAAAGATTTTCTAATGTAAATCTCAAGTTTCGTATTTTTTAGATTTTATCCTTGCCATCTTCTGACTTCTTGTGAGAGGTTTTTCTTTTTCATGTTCTATTTCCTTTATACAAAAATCTTACCTGTAAATTTAGATTTTAAGTATTTTTCTCCATTTATTTCATAAATAGAGCCAAAATTATGTCGAGACGTAGATGGAATTTCATATTTTGTATTATTTAGAAGATATTCTTCAAAATAATTTCTGTTATAAATATGATATGCTACAACATCTCCTGCTTTTGTTACAATTATATATCATCCACTTGCTTCATCTATCCCCTGCCATTTCTGTTGCAGGTCTCATTCCAAAAGCAACAGACGTAAGAATTTTTGAAACTTGTAGGAATACGCATTGATATTTACCATATTTAAATGGTTTTTCTATTTTCAAGTTTTTAATCATTTCTTACATTCCACTGTTCCATCTCTGTAAAAAAATACAGTAATGTTTCAGCAATTATATTATCCATTAAGACTATCTACTAAAATAAGATTATCCTTTAAATATTGTATTTTTCCATGTCATAATATTCTATTTTACCATTATTATTTAAAATATGTCTTTATTCTTCCCTCTTACATCAGTATGTCCTTTTTGAATTATATATTTCATTTGTTTCTTCGAAGATTTCCATTTACTGCGTAATATTTTATAAATAAAATTTGTTGTTTTTCCCTGCATTTAACAAAGTAGGTGCATTTGCCTAATTTCTGATTTTTATACTAAAACCAACTATTGGAGAATATCCTGTATGAATATCTACTATATCGATTTTTAATATCTGATTTATCAGTTGAAGAAGCTTTTATCTTTAAAACATTTCAATTTCAGTCATAAATTTTTCTGTCTTTCTTCAACTGTGAAAAGTTCCTTTTTGATGTGACTATTTTATCTCTTTCAAAAAGAGTAGTTTTTCAGATTCCATATTGAAAACACTCATTGGAAATTTTTCTGTTTTATTCCATCTACATATGCTTCAACACTTAGAGTCTTTATTTGGAAAATACTCTTTTATTTTTCCTTTTTCTTCTTCTCTTAAAATTTTTGTAATTGGAAAAATTGATTTTCGATTCTATTTCAAATTTTTCATCTGCATGCAAATAGTTTTTCCTTCTCCTAGCAATTTTCAATAGAAACATATATTTCTGACCATTCACCTATATTTCCTTTAAGCATAAGTCTTCTTCCTCTCCCTCTTATTATCCTGTAACTCTAAGACTTTCTTTTATGCTATTGCTTCAATGACTGAAACTGTCACAGAATTCCCCAAATTGTTTGTATAAATGAGTATCTGCAACTACAAATTTGAAAATCATCTGAAATCCCTGTAATCTTGCCCATTCTCTAGGAGTCATCTTACGAATATATTTCTTGTTTATCTTTTCCTTTAATATGAGTGACAGGAGTAAAAGTTTGTAAAGTCTTCTATCAATTATCAGATTTCTTTCTCTTCCCATCCACCACAGACTAAAGTGTTCGCTATTTCATCTAATATCTCGTATCCAAATCCATTCCCTTTAGCTTTCATGTCTTTTCTTTTGTGTCTTACCAGAGAATCAAGATATACATCAGAAAGATAGTATTTAGAGAAACTTCCTTTCTCTTCCATAATATCAGCAAATTACTTTGCTGCCAGCAGTTTCTTCAGGAAAAGAAAAATCTGAAGAATCTATGTCCTCTCTGAAAGCAACTATGTAAATTCTTTCCCTATTTTTGAGGAACTCCATTTTTACTGTTTAAAGACTTTTTCATACTACTTTGTATCCTAAATTTTTCTAAAATTCTTCTTATTACCTTTAAAAGGTTTTTCCTCTATCATGATTCACAAGATTTTTCACATTTTCACAGAAAATAACTTTGAGGCTTATGATATTCAGCAATTCTGGCAACATCAAAAACAATGTTCCTCTTGCATCTTCAAATCCCTTTTTCAATCCTGCAAGAGAAAAAGCCTGACATGAAATCCCGCAAGCAGAATATCATGTTGAGATATTTTCTTTTCCTCTATTTGTGTAATATCTCCTTGGATATCAAATTTATCCTTTAAAATTTGGCTCTATAAGTTTCCTGTGCTTTTTATCCCATTCACTCACAAAAACTGTTTCAATATCTTTTTCAAATACTTTATCAAAAACCTAACCTAATTCCACCAATTCCTGCGAAATAAATCAACTGACTTATACATAATTTTCTCCCCATTTTACTTTATATCTTTTTCAATTTTTAATCAAGTTTACACCCTCAGTTCTTCCCCCTCTCCTCTGTCACTTCATCCTTATATTTTTCAAAGTATGGATCTAATTTCTTCCCCTTATGAAAAGTCTTCTAGTCTGCTGAGGTGCAAATCCGTGTAATTTGCTGAAACTAAAGATTCCTCCATATCTTCTGCCTTAAGTCCTAGCCTTCCGTCTTTTATAATTCTATCAATTAATCTGTTAGGATTTCCATTCAACAATTTCCTTTTGTTTCTCCATTGAAAGTTCCCTAATAATTTCATGAACTTCCTGTCTGTCCATTCCCTTTTTCACTGATTCCATAATAATGTTTTCAGTTGCCATAAATGGAAGCTCTTTCTGAATATTTGCTTCAATTACCTTCGGATAAACAACAACTCCGTCCATAATATTAAGCCATATAATCAGAAATTGCATCCACAGCTAAAAAAATGCCTGAGGAATGGACAATCTCTACTTGCAGAGTCATCCAAAGTTCTTTCAAAACCACTGTGTAGCAAAAACCAATGCACCTGTCTGTGAGCTTGAAATTACATATTTTGCAAGGGAAGAAATTCTTTCACTTCTCATAGGGTTTCTTTTATATGCCATTGCACTTGAACCAATCTGATTTTTTTCAAAAGGCTCTTCCAGCTCTTTCAAATGCTGTAAAGTCTGAAAATCATTCGTAAACTTATGAGCTGACTGAGCAATATTTGAAATCAGGTTTCAAATGTCTGGGCATCAACCTTTTCTGTCATAAGTCTGCCCTGAAACTCCCTGTTTTTATTAAATCCTGCCTTTTTCAGTAACCAGTTTATCAAGCTGTTTTTACTTTTTCAAAATCTCCATCAAAGAGTTCCTTTAAAACTTGCCTGTGTTCCTGTAGTTCCCTTTACTCCCCTGAATCTCAGATTATCCAGTCTAAACTCCAGTTCCTCAAAATCAAGGAGCAGTGAATGAAGCCACAAAGTAGCTCTTTTCCCTACCGTTGTAAGCTGTGCCGCCTGAAAATGTGTAAATCCTAAAGTAGGGAAGTGATTTGTATTCCAAGGAAAAATTCCTTCATTCTTTTTAATTAATGTGAGTATTTTCTTTCTAATAACTAAAAGTCCTTCCTTTTATCTGAATCAGATCAGTATTATCCCCCACATAGGCACTCTGTAGCTCCCAGATGAATTATTTTTCTTGCATTCTTAGCCTGTTCTCCGTATAGTGTGCACATGAGCCATTACATCATGTCTCAATTTTTTCAAACTCTGCGCAACTTCAAAATCAACATCATCCTTATATTTTTAAGTTCTTCTATCTGTTCATCCGTAATAAAAATCAAGTCCAAGTTCCTTCTCAGCTTCTCAGCTAGATTTATCCAAAGCTGTCTCCATAGTTCTGAACTTTAAATCAGTGAGAAAATATATGTAACATTTCCTTGCTTGAATATCTCTCTGCCAATGGATTTGAGTATATGTCCATGTTTTTCCATATTTGAAATTCCTCCTAGTTATTTTTATTTATTTCACGACTTCTCCATTCCAGTCTTTTATTCCGCCAAAGTCAATTACATTTGTATAACCTTTTTCAATTAATTTTAATGCAAGCCCTGCTTCGTCTTCCCACTTCTGCAATAAACTAAAAATCAAATCATCTTTATTTTTAATTTTACTCCGCTTCATTTCAATAGTTTCAAGCGGAATAGATACGCATTTGGAATATGTCCCTCGTTATACTCTTCTATAGTTCTAACATCTACAACTATAGTTTTTCTCAGTGTTTCCATCATTTTAGCTTCATCTGAAGTTATCTTCTTATATTCAGCCTCACTTTTTACTTCCTTCGACATTTTCACTGTTTGTTTTTTCATTTCCTGTTTTTACCTATGAAATTCCTAATACACAAATTAATCCAATTATTGTTAGCAGTGTCATCATTTTCATTTTTTATCTCCATTTCTTTAATTTTTATAATTTTTATTTTATTCACAATTTTTCCAACTTCCAAGAGTACTTCACAATTTCAGTCAAATCATATCTATAAATATTCTGGCTTCTTTCAGGCCCTACTGAAATCATTGAAACATTACATTTTAATCTATATATATTCTATATATTTTTACAATTTTCAGGCAGTTCATCATAATTTTTTATCTGTGTAATATCTTCTGTCCATCCAGGAAGCTCATCATAAACTATATTTAAAGGCTTTTGATTTTCTTAAATTTCCAGGATAGGAATTATAAATTTTTCCATCTATTTCATATCCAACTGCCACTTTTATCTTTTCAAATCCAGTAAGCACATCAATCTTTGTCAATACAATGTCAGTCAGCCCATCTATCAGTACAGCATATCTTCCTATTACAAGATCAAAGCCATCCACATCTTCTAGGACGTCCCTGTGGTTGCACCATATTCATGTCCCACTGCCCTTAACTTCTCTCCTGTTTCATCATTAAGCTCTGTGAGGGAAAGGGCCTTCTCCCACCTCTAGTAGTGTGCCTTCATAACTCCAAGAATTCTGTTTATCTTTTTAGGAGAAACTCCTGGTACCCACCGTTACTCCTCCAGCTGTTGGTGAAGATGAAGTAACATAAGGATATGTTCCATAATCAATATCAAGCATTAATGCCTGTGCACCTTCAAAAAGAACCTGTTTTCCTTCTTCAATGACTTCATTTTATTTCCCACAACTCCGTCTATTATTCTATGTCTTATCTTCTCTGCAAGTTTCATAAATCTTTCATATAATTCCTCCAGTTCAAATGTATCTTTTCCGTATCTTGTCAGCATATCATTTTCTTTCTTTTACATTCCCATTCAAGTTTATCCTGAATCTTTCAGGTTCAAGCAAATCTCCTATTCTTATTCCATTTCTTGCAATCTTTGTCAATATAGCAGGGACCTATTCCTCTCTGAGTTGTCCCTATCTTGTTTGCTCCCATCGCTTCTTCCTTTTGCCTTTGTCAATCTCAATATGATAAGGCATTATTACATGAGCCCTTTCATCTATAAACAGATTGTCAAGATTTCTTCCTCTTTTTCCAGCTCTTCTATCTCTTTCAAAAGTACTTCCAATGTCTACAACTACTCCTGCTCCAATAACACATTTTCCCATTGAATTTATAATACCTGAAGGAAGCAGGATGCAAAATAAACTTCTCATCATTTACAACAACAGTATGACCGGCATTATTTCCTCCTTGGAATCTTACGATATAGTCAGCCTTAGGTGAGAGAACATCCATTATTTTCCCTTTTCCTTCATCTCCCCATTGTGTCCCTACAATCACAAAAGTTTTATTTTCCATTTATTATCCTCTCTTTTTACAATATCGATATAAGAGTAAATCTCTATGTTTCTGTGCAAAAATCTATTCCATACCCGACTACAAATTCATCAGGTATCTTAAATCCTGTATAATCAACTATCTTAACTTCCCTTTCTTTTCAGGCTTGTCAAGAAGCGTACATATTTTAATACTTTTTGGATTTCTGATTTTAAGCATTTCCAGAACTTTCTTCAGTGTATGCCCTGTATCTATTATATCTTCAACGATTATTACGTTTCTTCCACTAATATCCTCTTCTCAGATCTTTTTATTTTTACATCTCTTGAACTTTGTAATTCATTTCCGTAACTTGATACAACCATAAAATCAATAGTTGCTTCTGTTTTCAGTTCTCTTACAAGATCGCTTAAAAATATTACTGAACCACGTAAAAGGCCAATCAATAGAATTTCTTCCCTTTATAGTCGTTGTCAATCCGAAGTGCCAATTCCTTTACCTTTTCTGATATTTCTTCTTTTTGAGATTAATGTGTCAATACTGTATTTTGAACACTGCGTTTCTCCTCCAATTCCAAAAATAAAATTTATATGTTACCTTTATGAAATGTGTAAAATGAAAAATTCTACTCGTTTACTTCTTTATTTTACTATATTTATATATACATCAATTGTATAAAATTAATATCTGATTTTCTATAAAATATATCAATTATACATCGTCAAAAATTTCCTATTCAAAAATCTTGTCCATATTATATCTATCAAATTATGTAACTAATGTTATTCAAAATTTTTATAGGAGATGATGAGTATGAAATTTAGAAAAACAATGTTTTTTGCTGACTATTATTTATTCTGATGCTTGAATTTTCAACATATATTCTTGCATGTACAGGAGTTATTGTAGGTAAAAGGACTGACATCTGACGGAAGTTTATATTTTTCGGACGTAATGAGAGACTTTCCTTAGTGATCCTACACACAATAAAAATTTTTGTTATTCGTGAAGGTGGAAAAATAAACCTGGAGAAATATTCACAGGATGCAAGTAACGGATTACATATCCTCTTCCTGCAAAACTAGATACAAATACTTTTTCTGTTCCTGATGTCACTCCTGAAGAAGGAATATTTGACGAAGCAGGATTCAATGAATTTGGTGTAGCAATTGACACTACAGTTTCTGCTGATTCTAATGATAAAATTAAAAATTGATCCTTATGTAAAAGATGGACTGGCTGAATCTGCTATGCCTACAGTTATTCTTCCATATGTAAAAACTGCAAGAGAAGGTGTTTCTGCGTCTTGCTGAAATCATCAAAAACTAAAGGTGCCGCTGAAGGAAATATCCTTGTAATAGCCGATAGAAATGTGGTACATCGAAATCTATTCAGGACATCAGTTTGTTGCCATAAAAATATCCTGATGACAAATTCTCAGTGTTTTCCTAACACATTCTTCTTAGGAACTATTGACTTAAATGATAAAAACTAATGTAATAAAATCTGATGAGTATAGAAAAAGTTGCAAAAAGAAGCAGGAAGCTATGTTGCAGAAAAATGGAAAAATGCATCTGTGCCAAATCCTTATGCACCTGAATTTGCTGAAAAGAGACCGTTCACGTTCCTATTCAGGAATTCTCCAATTAAATCCTAAAGCTAAAAATCAGCTATAATGATGACAGATTTGAATTCTTCCAGTCTTCTGACAAAAAATAACTTTACAGGATGTAATGAGTGTTTTGAGAAACCGTCTTGAAAATACAAACTTTCAAAACCACAAATGGATGGAGGTGATGACTATAAATATCCTATAAATAATGAAAAACGTTATTGAATCACATTTTCCAAATTAAAAAGACTTACCTGCAAATGTGTGGAGGAATCATGTAACTACAATGGCAAGCTCAAAATACTCTCCATATGTTCCGTCTCTATGGAAATATAACTGCCACTTATGATGCGTATCATGTAAAAGGCGGACAATACGATCCTAATTCCTACTACTGGGTATCAGAAACTGTAAACACTGCAATGAACAAAGTCTGCAAAGAGAACAGGCTGATTTCTTTAATAAAAATTAGAAGTTATGAAGATATAGCTGAACAGAAATCAGTTAGATAATAGCTAAAAATGTCTCCAAAACAGGCTGAAAAATTTGCAACTGACTAGCCCTGAAAAATGGAGCAGGAAGGATTTTACATTTGTTAAAAATCAGAAAAATATACTAAAAGAAAATAAATATAGCTTAATTTATGTAGAGGGTATTCAAACTCTCCCTATACCATATTTTAAAACTAAGGAGATATCAAAATGAAAAATTTAGAAAAAGTTATTTTTCACTTCTTACTCTATGCATTGTATTCACTCAATTTGTCACATTATGTTTCTGTGCATGCACTGAGTCATCGTGAGTAAAGGATTGACAACTGACGGAGCTATATTTTCGACGTAATGAGGATTTTACAGCTGCTGCTGATCACAATAAAATTTTCGTGGTTTCATGAAAGAGGAAAAATAAACCTGGAAATATTCAGATGAAAGCAACGTTTTTCACATATCCATCTTCCTGAAACTAGATATAAATACACTGTCTGTTCCTGATGTCACTCCTGAAGAAGGAAGTATTTGATGAAGCAGGATATCACTGAATTTGGTGTAGCAATCGATGCTACAGTTTCAGCTGATGCTAATGATTCAGAAGGTTGATCCATGTTAAAGGACGGTCTATGCTGAATCTGCTATACCTACTGTTATTCTTCCATATATAAAAGACTGCAAGAGAAGGAGTTTCTACGTCTGGCTGAAATCATTAAAGACTAAAGGCGCTGCTGAAGGAAATGTACCATGTACTAGTCTGATAAAAAAGAAATGTGGTATGTTGAAATTTATTCAGGACACCAGTTTGTTGCTAATAAAAATATCCTGATGATAAATTTTCCGTATTCTCAAACACTTATTTTTCTTGGAACTATTGACTTTAAATGACAAAAATAACGTAATAAAATCCGATGATATAGAAAAAGTTGCAAAAAGATGCGGAAGCTCATGTTACAGTGAAATGGAAAAATGCATCTTGGCAAAATCTTATGCACCTGAAATGACAGATGGTAACCGTTCTCGTGCTTATTCAGGAATTCTGCAGTTAAATCCAAAAGCAAATATTACTTATACAGATGAAAGTTTACGAACTATTCCAAACTAGAGATAAGAAAATATCTGTACAGGATGTGATGGCTGTTTTAAGAAACCGTCTTGAAAATACAAACTTTACAGTTGGCTAAAAAGAAAACAGAAATACTGATACTGCTAAATATCCTATAAGCAAATGAAAATGGTATGAGTACTCATATTTTTCCAGATTAAGAAAAGACTTTACCTGCAAATGTAGGAGGTATTATATGGCTTGCAATGGCTGGAGCTAAATATTCTCCATTTGTTCCTTATTATGGTAACATAAACAGCACTTATCGACACTTATCATGTAAAAAGGAACTACATATAATGCGGACTCATATTACTGGGTTGCAGAAAATGTAAATCTTAATATCGAAAAATGCTTCTGATGATGTTAAAAATAAATTATCTGACAGAAAATTAAAGACTTTGAAAATAGAAAAATTAGCTGAACAAAATATCACTGAACATTGCTAAAATGACACCTAAAGAAGCTGAAAAATCTGCAAACTGAACTTGCTTTTAAAAATGGAAAAGAAGGATATGAACTTGTAAAAAGTAGAAGAAAATTCCCTTTATAATTCTTTTATGAATTATGAGCGTATAGATAAGACCTTTTAGACAGGCTGTCTTGAGAGGAGAAACCAAATTTGGCATCTATGTTTCTCTTTGGAAACAACACTTTGTTCTTATTCTTTATACGTGTATCTGTTCTTATTTTCAGACTTGTCATTCCTGTAATACTCCGTCTTTATGAGGTCAAAATATTTACCATTCATCATGATATCTTACTTTTCAATATTCTTCCTTCAAGTTTATAACCAATTTTCAGCACTTTTCATCATGGATATATTTCCGCTCCATGTTGTCAGTCCAACATGTTCCAATTCTGAAAAATTGTTAAAGTGTTGTCCCTGCTGTAGGCTTTGCTCCCAGCCACTAATACCATGTAGTATTGCTGTCTTAAATTACTATTCCGACTTCAAAGCCACCTTGTTTTTCTGTCTTTGCCAGTATCTAGCTTACTGTTCCTACTAAGAGTTTCATCGATATCAAATTCCATTTGCATCATCAGATTTGAAAAATCTATTTCAGTCTTTCAAAAAGTTTCGTAGTCAATAACTTTATAATCATCAAAATATGGTCCGTTCCATTTTTTCCATTTTAGGACTTTTCTCCCTGATATATATTAAATACAGATGCTCCAAAATCAGTTTTATCTATACAGATTACTTCTTTTTCAATTTTTTCTCCTTTAGAATTAAAGATTAGACACGGAATATATTAAAATAATTGTTTTCTTTCCTAATAAATACAAAAACAGGATTACTCAAATTTTATTGTTTTAAATAAAACATTCCTTGAATAGACATATCTTTATTTTCACTATATTTGAGTTAATCCTGTTCTTTTCTATCATTATAGCTTTTACTAATTCATATAATTTCAAATATTCTTTTGAGATTTATCCACGAAAAATCCAGATCCATATTTCTACCAGTTTTTCCCAAATCTCAGGTTTGTCATAATATACCTTCAGTAACTTTTATTGTAAACAGCATATCATCTGCGTTAAAGTTAGTAAATGAGAATCCATTTTCCTTCATCAGTAGTTATATGGTCTTCAGTATCTTTCAGTGCCCTGTTTTCCCTTACAATAGGTATTGTTCCCAAATCTCATTAGCTATCATTTGGCTAAGACCAGCAAGGTTCATATCTTGAAGGCATCAGAAAATAAATCGCTTCCTGCATATATTTCATTTTGCAAGAGTCGGATTATATCCAGATATACTTTAAATTTATCAGGATATTTAACTGTTAGATAGTTATAATAATCTTCATAGAATTCACCACTACCTAAAATTACTATGTGAACAGCATCATACTGCATAAATTTTTCCTATTACTGCTGATACAAGATCAAGCCCTTTTCTTCCACAAGTCTTGTCACCATGGAAATCAGAACATTATCTGATTTAGGTAATCCAAGTTTTTCCTGAAGCCTATATTTATTTTTCCTTTTTCTTAATCAGTGATTTCCTTATTATATTTATAACATCCTGATTAGTTTCAGGATTAAATTCCTCAATATCAATTCCATTTTAATACCATAAATCTGGCATTTGTTATCCATTCCAGTCCTTCGCTAAAATAAGATACTTTATTTCTCTCTGCATAAGTAGGACTTTACAGTATTTACAACATCTATCACCTATTCCAATCTGCATAAAAATTCAAAATCATGTCACCTGTATTTATACCCCATTCTTTCAATGAAAATTTTGAAAATCTTCCCTGATACATTAAATTGTGTATTGTATAAACTGTTCTCATATCCCAATAAAAGGATCATTATTATATCTTACGTTAGGAAATGAGGTACTGGGCCCTGTCTGCCAGTCATCTGCAATGCAAAATATCAGCTGTAAATTAATTTCCTTTAAAATGCTAATGCCATTTCTGAAAAGCACGCATACTGAACATCTTCATCATTATCTCCATAAACATGCCCTCTTTCTACAATGCCTTATTTTTCAATAAAGTAATAACTTATTTTGTCATCAGGGTATTTTGCAGATTTTCACATCCCCCATGGTTTTTCGTCTTGCTACCCATTCAGCTTTTCAAGATATTTTACAGGAATTTTATCATATTTAGGCATTATTATGAAACTTAGTGTCCCAATTCCTGCATAGGTAAAAGCCTGCATTACATCAGCTAATCGTCCTGTTTTAGGATAGACTTCTGAGGCAAGATAAACTATTTTCAAGTTAATCACTCCTATTCTTTTTATTGTCTCACCGCTGTGAACAAATTTATTGCCATCGTGTAATTTTACTCTTCCAAATATTCTTGCATTTCTTCCTACAGATGGAACCATCAGGTAGAGTGCACTTTTACCTAATACATATACCTCTTGTACAAGTCAGGTTTTTCATAGATTTGGACTGTAATCATCCCATAACCTAATATGAATTTTACCTACATAAACAGTCTTATCTATAATCGCTGTATCTAAATTAGTATTTTTCATCTATATAGGTTCCTGAGAAAACAATACTGTTTCTTAATAGTACATCCTCTTCTTACTGTTACTCCAGGCCCTAATACTGAGTTTTCAACCCCTTCCTTCTATTTTACAACCGTCACAGATTAATGAATTTAGTACGCTTCCTGTTATTCCTATTCTTACAGGTGCAGATCTTCACTTCTGTATAGATTTTCCATTCAGAATCATATAGTTTATTCCTATTTCTTCTGATATCAAATCAAGGTTGTCAAGATATGAATCATAAGTTCCTACATCCATCCAGTAGCTATCATAGCAGTGAACAAAAACTTTTCTTTCTTCTTTAATCATCTGCGGGAATAACATGTTTTCCAAAAATCCAGATCTTCTTCAGGCATATTTTTCCAGATATTCCGAAGTACATCTGTATTGAAAAATGTAGAATCATAGATGCAAGGTTGCTTTTAGGTTCAGCAGGCTTTTTCTTCCAAAATTTAAAATGTTTTCATCAACTTCATTGCAATCTTTCTCTTTTCTATTGGTACTTCCTGAACTGCATTGTCAGTTTCAGCATTACTTCTAAAATGATCAGCCAACATCCATTGTATATTCATTTTATAAATGTGATCCCCAGATAAAATTAACACATATTTTCGTTTTTATTCTTAATGAATTCAATGTTCTGTCTAATGCATCAGCGGTACCTTTGATACCATGCATTTCTCGGTTTTCATGAGGTCTGAAGCATTGTAACCCCTGAATCTCTTCTATCAAAAATCCCATGGTTTTCCTGAACCCTATATGTTCATTCAAGGAAAGTGGTAAATATTGTGTTAATAATGCTAGATCATAAAATTCCTGAATTTGAACAGTTACTCAATGCAAAATCAATATTCTAAATTTTCCTCCAGGAACACTCTGTTTAACTCTCTTTTCAGACAATATATCAAGTCTAGAACCCTCTTCACCCTAGCTAAAATCATAGCTAAAATTTTCATAATGATTATATTTCTCTACAATATAGTATACCCTATTTTTAAAAAGAAAGATTTTTAAAATATAATTTCTCATTTCTTTCTCTCTTAATTTAATATATGAAATTTATTAATTTTGAAACTATTTTGTCTTTGTTTCCTGTGTTTTTAAAATATTCTATGCTTTCAGAAAATCATCAAACTGTGCAAAGCATGTCTTCTATATCTTCAGTAGGAGTCAGTTTTATCAGATATCATAGGTAACATACCTCCTGCCATAGCGCTTTCACTCCATTTATAAATCTTCGAAGACCATGGTCTTGCTCAGTTTATATTCATTTACCTGCACCACGCAAAAAATACTTCGGGATCGGGTTTCCTCTCTCTACGTCATCAGCAGTTGATTATGTACTCAAAATAATCTTTTATTCCCTGCTTTCCAGTAATGTATTAGCCATAAAACTGTCTGCCGATGTTCCCCATAACCATCCTCTTGAAGAAAAGGAAATTCAACATTCCTTTTCGTCTGTCATCAGGCTATATTTCCTTTTCTGCGCTTCGTCTATTATGTAATTATAGACTTTTAAAGTTATTTCATCATATGAAAATCTTTCCCCAAATTCATCGAGATAAAATTTCCTTTGTTTCCTCATTAGTCAATCCTGTCGTTTTTCCACTGGTTCATCTGTGACCTTGTAGACCAACTCCTTTAAAGCTTTTTCCATATTCTAAATAGACTGTTTCTGTATCAGAATAATATTCCATCCATATCGAAATATGAATAGTCAATATTATCCATCAGTTTATTTTTCATTAAAATTCATCCCATTATTATTCATTCATGGTACAGTTGATCTATGCTACAGCACATATGACTTCGATGAACTGTAATATTCACACTTAGGAATATTGCAACTCCTAAAATGTTCTCCATCTCTTGCAATTCCAATCTTTCCGCCAACACTTAATCCATTTATATTAGATTCAATTTGATTCATAGCTTCCTGATGGCTCCTATTACGGCTCCATCATGTATATATTCACCTGAATAATTCCATTTCTTTTTGCCGCCATCAGTGTACTTTCTATAAATTTGAATCTTGCATTAGGTATAGCTCCTCCAACATCAGACAGCTACTCTTTTATCTCTCTGCATATTCCTTTATCAGCCTTTTTCTCTTCTTCTCTGGAAGAAATTGACATTTTACAACAATCCTGCATATATCAACACTTCTATTATCTTTAAATTCCATATTTCTCCTCATAATTAATATAAAATACTATACAAATAAATTATACAAATATTAAAGAAATTAATATATCTATTTTGGAATATTTCCTCAAGATATTCCACTTCCATAGCCTTCTTACCTTTTCCATATATCTGTAACACATGCAGGAGCTGTAACTGAAATTTTCTAATTCCTCTCTGAATATCCTCAGATGCACTTCAACTGTAGGAATAGAAACCGCTTTTATAGCATCGTGAATCGCGTAGCTGTATGATATAAGCTCCTGGATTAATAATAATCGCATCAATTTTCATAATATGCATTTTGAAGGATGTCTATTATCCTGCCTTCATAATTTGACTGAAAAATTTCTAATTTCAGATTTTCTTTGTACAAAATCTTTTCTGAACGTAACTGCATAAGGAATCATAATTATCATTTCCATAAATTCCTGTTTCCCCTATTCCGAGAAAATTTAAATTTGGACCGTTGTATAAATATCTTTTTCATTTTCCTTTCCATTACATATAAAAAGCATTCTTCAAAAATTTTCTATCTTCAACTACCCTATCAGTAACTTCTTTCAGCGTTCCGTCATCTTTCTACAATAATATCTGAATACCTGTTATAGAGTTCTATTCTTTCATCTATAATTTGTAAATATTATCTATATTCTGTAAAGAGGTCTTGCTTCATGATTTTCCTTAGCAATATCTTCTATCTTTTCTGTTCAGAAATACGATTATACCTCTTTTCTCCAAGTATTTGCATATTCTTTTCACTTCTGCTGCTCATCCGCCTGTAGAAATTATGATTCCCATTTTCTTTCTGTGACAATTCTCCAAATACTTTTGTTTCCAGATTTCTGAAAATATTCTTCTCCTTTTTCAGAAAATAGTACTTATCTTTACATCTTTTCTTTCCAGATATCTATCCGCATCATAATACTCATGAATTCATCTTTTTGCCAGAGTTTCCCAATTGTACTTTTTCCACTTGCAGGCATCCTATAAGAACTATATTTTCTTCCCATTCTATTTTTATTTATTTTCATATCTACACTCTTTTTAAACTGATTTTCATTTTTCACTGTGGTAAACCCTTTTTCTCCCAGTCTTTCTTTACAATTTCTTCTTTGACAGGAATATATGGTCTGCAAAAGCTTTCAAGACTTGAAAATTCATCTCTCAGTTTCATATTTATCATGCTGAGCATTATATTTATATCTCCATTTTCAAAAATCAAACATTTTTCTCCTTCACCATTAGATACTTCTATAATTAACAGATGCAATTTTATTTAACTGCTATAGATAATAGTTTCATAGAATCAGCATTAATTTTCATTATTTTCATTTCATATCACTTACAACAGTATTTGCATCTTTACTCTTAAACATTGCTATGAAATCCATTTTTCTTTTTCTCCAGGAAATCTCAATTCTTACCTTTGCTATTCCTAAATCTCCTGTTACTTCATATATCTCATTATAAATATTTTCTAAAAATTCCAAATCAAACAATGTAAATAAATTATAGCTTTTCTTTATTCTTTTTCATATGCATCTTCCTTACAATAAAATATTAGCAATGATTCAAATCCCATATTTATTCCAAACATTTATATCCATAGTACCTATTTCATAGTTTACCATTGCCGAAACAGTACATCTACGAGATCTACCTCATATCTTCTTCCTTTTCCTTCCTACTTTCCCAGTTTATATCCAGAAGATCAGGATCCAGTTCGTATTTTTCAAGTAACTGTCTAAACCTTCAGTATACCCTGTATCTCAATTTTATAAAGTATCCCTTACTGTATTTTGACATATAATGATAAGTAGAAATCCCCATAAGTTGACAAGCCATCTTCAATTTCTTCAGGTACAAAATATTTTTCATTGCCTTTTTCAGGTTGATAAAGAAATCCTCTTCTAGCTTCCACATATTTTAAAAGTTCATCTCCATCAAACTTCAGCCGAAAAATCATCCACTTCCTTATAATTCTCTATCTACTGTACATATGTTACTTTTCTTCATTGTTACTGCTGTTGACCTATTTCTTCTATCGGTTTTCAAACTTTGTATTAAAAATTTTCAGATCAGATTAATTAAATTTATCAGTATCTTCTCTTTTGATTCAGCTTTTAAACGTGAACTATTTATATATGCATCAAAATTTTTCCTGATACTTATTATATAAGTCAGTTTTCTTAAACTTGATTTTTACTATTCTCTGCTTTTCTTACCTTACTGTTTCCAGAAAAGAATATCTATTTCAGCATTTAATTTCATGAATTCATCTGAAACAAGTCTGTCAAGCTCACTATCAGTCATATTCTGTAGTCTTCCTTAGTTTCATCTCCCGCTATGGTATAGAGTAATCCATTACCGTGTTACATTTCTTCTACGAACTTTCATCGGCTTCCAGTAGTGTATTCATATTCAAATAAAAATTTTCCAGACTTATGGAAGTTGCGTGTATAAATATACGACGAAAATCATCCTTCTCTTCTATTTAGCAAATTCTTTGTAGAACATAAATTTTCATTAATATATTCATTAAAAACTTGGAAAAAGAGGTTTCAGTATTCTTTCTTCCATCCTTCATTTTTCCCAGTTTGGAAAGTTCATTATCAAATGTCTGTTTTATTTCTGTTGTATAGTCCCCAGAACAATTTCAGGATATACTTTATTTCAGAGATTTGGATCCCTTTTTGATTTTTCCACAGTTCCATTAAAATATTTATCAAACATCTGTTTCTGCCTTTACTGCATCTCCTGCTCTATTATTTCCTTATTTGTCGAGGAAAATCCTGTCACAGATATACCAATTAAAGTTGTCATTATTATTTTCATTGTTATTTACCTTTCCTAATTTTTATTTATTTATAGAGTTTTTCTGATAATTCTTTATGAATGTTTTGCAATATTTCATCATCATCTCATCATTCCATATTTCTGTGATTTTATTGCGCAATATGAGCATTATCAATCGTTTACCCAGCTTTTACATTTCTTTCCATATTTTTCATCAGAAACTGTTTCTTCAGGATTATAATGTCCACTACACGATCAGTATTTATCATGTTTCACATCTTCCAGAGGTGTCATATTTATCGCAGGATACATTCCTACGGTGTACAGTTTACAATCAGGTTTACATTCCTCACATTTCTTATTTCAGAATAGTGTATAAGCCTGTCTCCTTTTCTTATCTCAAAAGGGTCATTTCTTTCAGATATTGTAGCCAGATATATATATGCTCCTTCATCTATAAGAACATTATAGACAGCCTTTGCCGCTCCACCTGTTCCCAGCATGAGAACCTTTTCCATCTTTCACATTAATATCATTCAGCTGCAGGTTTTTAAAAACCGAATAGTCGGTATTATCACCAATAAGTTCACCATTTTGCAGTTATTGTATTTACCGCCCCCTATCAGCAGAATCTGATATACGATCCATATACTCCATCATTTCAGTCTTATACGGAATTGTCACATTTATTCCATCAAATTTCCCCTCACGCAGTTCTGTATGAAGCAGGTAGAATATCTATTTCTTTTCAATCAGTTCATAACTCGCATTTTTCCTGTAAGTTTATATCCTTGAATTTCTTTTGAATAGCTATGTCAAAGCTTTTCTCCTAGAAAGTCCCATCATTTTCTCCTTCCATTTTGTATTTTCCGTTTTGAGTTTTCCAGTTCTCAGTAAGTTCCTATATTCTCCAATTTTAAGTTTTTCATCAAGTTTTCAGACTTCCCATCTGAATTCTTTTCAGGTACTTTCACTTTATTATCCACAGCCTTAAACATTCCTCTTAACCTGGTGATATTTCCCTTCACTTATGGTAATATATAGCTTTGCTCGGAGTTTCTTTCACCTGTATTTATTGGCTCTTCACTGTTTTCAATTATTTCAACTTTAGCATTTTTAGTGATAAAATCCTTTTCAAGCTCAATTCCGCCTTCAAGTTTTTCAACAGCTTCTTCTGTTACAGGATCTCTAGTTCCACATAATACTTTTTGTCCACATGTTTATTTGGGGCAAGCAGATTATGAAGTAAGAATTCGTCATTTGTAAGAATCAGAAGTCCTTCAGTATCTATATCAAGTCTACCTACAGGAAAAAGGCTATATGTTCTGTACTTATTTTCCAGTAAATCTATAACCGTCTTATGTTCCTTATCTTCTGTTGCCGAAATTACTCCATCAGGCTTGTTCATCATTATATACAAAGGTTTTGTAATTTATAATTTCATCATTACTACTTTACAATATCTTCATTTTCCTTTATATAGACTCCCGTTTTAATATTATATCATCATTTACTTTTATTTTTCTAATATATCTTTGACTTCTTTTCTCGTTCCTACACCCGAATTGGCTAAAAATCTATCTAATCTCATATTTTTCCTATCATTTTTCATTAAATTTTCCAAGTTATATATCTTATAATTTCCTAAAATTTGTAAATATATGGATTTTTCCTTATTTCTTCCAGTGCTTTTTCTACATTTTCTTCTTTCAGATTTCCTTCAGTCTATATAGAAATAATACTCCAAAGGTTTATTTGTCTTCGGTCTCGACTTTAAATTTACCATATTCAGTCCATAATCTGAAAATACCTTCAGAAGCTTCATAAGAGCTCGATTCATTTTTCGTACTTGTAATGACACTTATTTTTCACTGTTTCACAAATAAGATTTTTATTCGAAACTATAAAACCTTGTAGAAATTTTCCTTTTCGTTATTTATGTCAGGCTGCAGTAATTCCAGATTATACATTTCCCTTTGTTTCCATAGTGGCAATACACGCATTTTCTTATTTTTGTATCTCCTATATATTTAGCGCTTAATGCTGTGTTATTCATTTTTACTTTTTCCCATTCAGGATATTTTCCTAAAAATTCTGAACATTGCATAAGTGCCTGTTCATGAGAATAAACTCTTTTTAATATCCTCTATTTTACTTCCTTTAATTCCAAGAAGATTATGTTCTATCCTATGTTTTACTTCCCAACAATATAGATACTACGTTTATTTATAAGATCTATACTGTCCTCACTTCACCCACTATTGAATTTTCTATTGGAAGAATTGCAAAGTCGACTTTTCCGTTTTCGACTCCTCCACAAGTTCTCTGTAGATATTAAAACTTAAAGATTTCTTTGGCTCTGACTCTGTACTGCCATCTGAATTTTTACTGTTTTTCAGAGATTAATCATCACTTCACTATGCATATGCTCGAGAACACCTGTATATCAAGCTTTTGCCATTAAAATCTAGACTGTTTTACATATTTCTTAGGACTGCCTATCTTAAATTTCTGATGTCCTTGCTTGAATCCATTATATCCTTCAATATAATTTCTATGTAATGTTTCAGTTCCTCATTCTTTACATTTGAAGATTCTTATATACTACTTCCTCTTCCCTTTTTCTGTCAAATATTTTCATATTGTTTTCTTTTTATATAATGCGACTTCCTTTACAATCTCAAGTCTTTTCTTCTATTAGTTCAACAGTTTTTCTGTCAATATGATCTATCCTATCACTTATTTCTTCCAGATCCAGTTTTTCATTTATATCACCTGCATTTCTCTGAATATTATAAACTAGAGAGAGTTGACAATGATGTATAATTTATTCCTATAAATCAATTTCTGTTTTTAATTAAATTTTCATGTTATTTCATCTATTATTTCCATAAAATTTTTCAAAGGATGTTAATGAATGATCAATTCATCATGATTATATTCAGACATTTTCCCATAAATAATTCTTTTATCAAAATAAATAGTCGTTTTCTTCTATATAATAAATTTTCTCATTTTTAATTATATCTGAAAAACTGTCTCTGCCATTTCATTTAACAATTTTTCCGTAGTACAGTTTTCTGAAATCTTCCATATCTCTCCAAGCATAAAGTAAATCAAATTTTAAAATTTCCATGTCCGGTTTTTATTTCAATTTCCACTGAGCAAATATCTTCATACAATGCAATATCATTTTACAGTAATTTGTGTCAATTTTACATATTTTTCTAATATTTTATCTAAAAATTTTTCATTTATATCATGACTTAAGTTCTTCTTCAATGGCTCAAAATCAACTTTTTATTTATCCAGAATATCAACATTTCCTTCTTTTCATCTTCTTCCTTTTCCTGAATATCTTTCTGAATTTCAATTGTCTTATTATTATTTTTAATTATTCCTAAAAAGATATATTAAAATTACGATTATAAAAATGACAAAGAAAACCATCTCCTTAAAATATTATATTATTTCATCTATGGTGAAACTTCGTTAATATTTAACTAATTCGATACAAAAACGAATTAACTGAAATTTCTCAATTTTACTAAAAGTAGTTTCACTATAAATATCATTTCTATGAAATTCAATAAATAAAACAAGTTATCTTAAAGAAGAAAACCGTTAAATAATGTTTTTCATATTTTAGAATAACCTTTTTGATAGTCTATTTTTCCTACAGAGCCTTTCTATTTCCTCTTCAGATATCACTCAGTTGTATTTTTAAAATCTTGACATTTTCTCCAGTCCATTCCTTTTTATTTAGCATTTTTCCCAACTGCATCTATTACAGACTTTCTTGATTTAAGGTTTGCAGAAAAATCCAATTTCTGCAAGTTCAGCTCTTACAGCATAGTCAAACTGATCATAGTCATGTGGAATAATTACTGACGGCTTGTTAAATTTGATTCCGTTATGCAGAATTCCCTGTTCCACCATGATGAATTATATAGTCTACTTTTTGGGAGGAAAGTATCGTAATCTGCATACTGATAGACAAATATATTTTTCAGCGGTTTTTCCACAGGTTCATTACGTTTTGAATAATTTCCAAAAGATGTGATATAACATGTATCAGGATATATTCCTGACAGCTCTTTTTAGCTAATTTCAACTAAATCATTTTTCCCCAGAGAACATGTGTTCCACTTGTGAGAAAATGACCTTCCCCATATTTCCTATGTCAGGAAATTCATATTCATCTTTATCAAATCCTTCACAGCAAGGTCCGGCATGTATAAAGCTGTTTTGGAAAATCATCCCTGAATTCAAGTTCCTTCATTCAAGTCTAAGCATGGAATAATGAGAATATATATTTTCTTACCATTTTATCATACAGTTTAAATCCTAAGGTTTCAGTTCTTTTCTGGCTAAAAAGCATACTGCCCCTCTTGAAATTTCTGATTACAAACCTTCCCATGGCATCCTCATCTATATATTAGACCTTCCTCCGGGTACCATCCCCCATATAAGTAGAGTGTTGTTGTCTTACTTTTCTACAATAAAAGGTAGACATGCTTGAAATCCATGGAATTCCTAGTTTATCAGCTATTATTCCTGCAGATTGCCGCTATAAAAGTCAGCTATTATATCATCAGGTTTTCTTTTCTCTGAACTCTGTCAGCTCCTCTACAAGTTCCGGTACAAGCTGCTGCTTTGACCTGAATTGTTTTATAGTAGATAAACATATTTGTGATGTATTTACAATATTTTCAAATACTGAAGGCTTATCCTTCAGTACAACTTCTATTTAATTCCCAGATTGTTTAAAACTCCCTGCTCCTGTATGAATACATATATCTCATATGTATCGTCATTTATAAGGCCTTTATCAGACCCAGTACAGGATTCAAGTGCCCACTATATGGGGGCACATGACAATATCAATTTTTATTTTCTCTCAACCCTTTCTATTTTCTGTCACTGTCTCATTTGCACTTTCTCCTTACCTCTTCCTAAAAGTCCTTTTGTATCCTGTAGTTTTATTGTATTCCTAGCCAGTTTATTATATCCTTGTGTTTCTCAAAATCTCCTTCCAGAAAGTTCTTTTCGCTTCCTGAATGCTTGCTCACTGTGGAAGGATGATTTACTCTTTAACACTTCCATTTAAATATGTCTTTTCAAACTGCCCTGCGCTTTTCCCATAACCAGATAAATTATATATTCTTATCGTTGAAATATATTCCAGCAGATCTCTGTGTAAAGGATGCCCAAGACATTTATTGTGTCCTACCTGCTCCTTAATTGCCGTCAAACGAGTGATGAGTTCAAAGAAGAACAATCTGTCATTTTCCCTTGATTTGAAGTCAGTTTATCTCGATTGAGTACATTGGAATTTATTATAGCTTATTTCCTTTTCTTATCTTCGTCAATGTCTTCCATTGTTTCCTTCATAAAGTTTTATACAGTAATTTCCAATATATTTTTCAATGGGACATTTTATTTCATGATTGATTGTCCCACGAAGGACTGTGCACTTTCAGACGCAAGACCGTAGCTGCCTCTCCTGAGAACAAGGATCATTGAGAGCATACATATCTTTCGACAGAAATTGAACTTCTTAACGCCTTGAAATATATATTCTCTTTTGGAATATACTCTATTTTTCTTATTTCCATACATTTTATAAAGCGTTTTACATCTGCCCACTCTTTCCAACAGCGATCACAGTAATCCTGATGTGCATACCATACCTCTCCATACAACTCAATCCTTTGAAGATTATTTCCTCGATCATTTGTTTGTCCATCCATTATCTTGGTTTAACTAGTCTATCTTCGAGCCACCCACACCAAATTCATCTCTCATCTTCATTACACATGTACTCTCATTATCTCGTCCCTTGGACATTCCGTACAGCCCTGTATCTTTAAACGTTTCCATCATCCGTAATTATCAAATCACCTGTCCCAGTCTCCTATAAAAATAGCTCTGGCCCTTTCTCAATAAACTGTTATTCTGGAACTGAAATCTTTACTGAGTCGTACTTCTGATTCCAATATATTCCATACAGCTATCTCTCCTGAGCATCAGTTCCGTAAGATATCCAAATTCCTGTAATTTTAGAGTAAATATGGTTGTTTTCTGTCTTTTATATCAAATATCAAACTTACGCAGAAATATTTATTCTCATTTACCTTTTTCATGCAGTTCCTCTATTTCAGTATTACATTTTCTACGCCCATAAATATTCTATATATTTCCTTTAGTCATATTTTCCTGAAAGAGATGAGGTAATGTAGGATTCCTTTGTGTTCATCATCACGAGACAAATGTACATTATTCTCAATGAAAATTATCTTTTCCTCCTGTTGTAAAATCAATAACTTGCAGCATCTTTTCAAAAATCCTTACACTTCTTCCATTACTTTTTCTTTTCTTTCTTCCGTCACATTTAGTAACTTTCCATTTTTGTTGAAACAAAAATATACTGGAAATACAAAAGAGCTGATTTTTCCTTTTATATATCTGATAACTTCACAGTTCTTTATTTTTCCCTACTTCCTTTTCTATCTTTTCCTTCTTTAGATCAGTTTATCTCTGTGGTTATTATTCTCTTATTTACAGGATCTACTCCAAAAGTCTTTTATCTTTGTACTCATATGATATTAGTCTTCTAAAATTGTTTTCATACTCTATAACCTCATAGATGGATTTTTAGTATTTCATCTTTTCCCTGCTTTTATAATAATCACTACTGCAGAAATTATAACGACAGCTTATTGTATCCTATTTGAAATAATTAAATTCAGGGAAAAGACAATTTATGCATACATTGCATAATGGTACGTATTTATTTTCTCCATGACGTTTTCTAGGATCTCTCTGCCTTTCCATCCATTGATAGTATATTCAGTACTATCTGTCGTCTTTAGATAAACACCTAAATCTGAAATTGAAGGTAAACTTCTCTGAGAACTTAGCATGAACTCAGATCTGAAATAATTTTCTCTATTTTTATAAAAGCGATTATCAAGTCTCCAGCTCTCTTTTCCTGAATCTCATCTCAACTTTCTTCTTTTCAGTTTTCTCTGTTAAAAAGTGTATATCGACCAACAGCACCATAATACATAATTTTTGTCGCTATTGAACCATAAAATGTATCTTGTTAACAGTACGTATAATATCACTCGAGTATTGCTCCAAGATATGACACGCTAATATCTCCTAGCATTTCTCTATATTTTCCAATCCTGCTCAACTATGAAAATACTAACTTTTATGAGTTATTTAATTTTATCATTTATTATTATTTTTACAATATCATTTTTGCCTTTTATTTTCACAATTTATCTACTACAAGAAAATAGGCTAGAAAAATTCAGCCTATTCTAAAGTAATATATGTCATCGTCTGTTAAATTTTACAAATTAGCACGATTCTATTTTTCGTCTTTATCCTGTTTCTTATTTTCTCATCTTTTTCTCTTTTTCTTAATATCATCTATAAGTACACCTGCACCTACAACTAAAAGCTACAACACATCCTACTCACATAATTCTGTCTCCCTTTTATCTAGTTTGAACGTATTATATCAAATATTGCATAGCAAAGCAAAGTTATCTTTTTCGAAATAAAAACCCTTGAAAAACAATGTTTTCAGGGAATATGATAATAATATTATCTTTTTGAGAAATGTGGGCTTCTTCTTGCCTTCTTTTCCCATATTTCTTTCTTTCAACCATTCTTGAATCTCTTGTTAAGAATCCTGCTTCTTTTAAAGCTCTCTTAAGATCTCATCAGCAACTATTAAGGCTCTTGAAACACCGTGTCTTATAGCTCCTGCCTGACCTGTGTTCCTCCACCGTTAACATTTACTTTTACTCCGTATTTATTTAATGTTTCTGTTAATTCTAATGGTTGTTCAACTATTTTGTGCAAGTAATTCTCTTCCACCAAAATAATCTCTCATGTCTTTACCGTTTATTGTTGCCCTGCTTCACCTGGTACTAATCTAACTCTTGCTACTGAAGTTTTCTTCTACCTGTTCCTAATATTGAATTTTTCTGCCACGAAAAATTACTCTCCTATAATTCTATTCTTTCTGGTTTCTGAGCTACATGGTCATGCTCAGTTTCAGTGTAAATTTTTAGTCTGTTAATCATTTGATTCTAATTTGTTTTAGGTAACATTCTCTCAACAGCTTTTCTTATTACTTCAGTAGGTTTTTTTCAAGCATTTCTTCAAGATTTCAACTTTCAGTCACTCCAGGATATCCACTATGTCTATAATATTTTTGTCCAACATTTTTGTTCCCAGTTACAGCAAACTTATCCGCATTTATTACTACTACAAATCTCCTCCATCTACATGTGGTGTGTAACTTGGTTTGTGTTTACCCATCAGTCTTACAGCTATTTCAGTTGCTATTTTTCCTAGTATTTTTCCTTCTGCATCTATTTTCGCTACTCAGTTTCTTGTTACTTCTTCTTTCTTTTTGCATTACAGTACATTTGTTCACTTTTTATCCTCCTAATTTTCTCTTATAATTTATAGGATATATCGGTCCCTTTGTGGAAAGGTATCATATAATGATTATATCTTATTTCCCACTCATTTGTCAAGAACTTTTTCACTTTATCTGCTTTATATTTAATTATAAGATTTATCTCTTTCCAATTATTACTTTAAGATTTTTCTTTTACTAAATCTCTATTTTATATTCTTCAGCTATCTTTGTTAATAACATTTAGTCTCTCATCATTTGCTTTGTTATTTAAACAGTCCGTTTGCAATCTGATTATATGCATCATTAGGTGTTATGTTTCCTAATTTTCCTCTTTCTGCTCATAAATATCTGATATCTTCCTGCTGAGTTACTACAACATTCTTTTCTAACTTGCAGATCTAGATAATAGTTTTATGTATACATTGCTTTCAATTATTTTTATATTTGCTTCTTCTTTTTCTCAAAATCAGTTTCTTTCATTTTTCTTTCAATTACTTTTCCAATAACAATTGCTTTTTATTACATCGAGGATTTTCCTTTTGAAAATAAAAATTTCTTCTTACTTACTTCAACTGGATCTTTATCATTTCCTGAATTAATTTGTTTATTTCCTGATCTTCAAAGAGTTACAAGCTGCTGCTGTAGTAAAACTCTCTGAATAATTTCTCTTGCATCTGAAAACCCAATATTTTGAGCATCAAACTGATCTTTCGTTTTCATTGTAGATTTTGTAACATCATCTTCATTTACGAAATTTTACCTTTCTATTTCTTTCTTTGCTATAAAGAATTTTTGCCTTTTCATTTTTAAAATGATAGTCAAATTCTTCCTTTTTCTTCAGTGTAAACTCATTTTTTGCTGTATCAAGTATTGCCTTATTAGTAAGAACCTGTCTTATTCCTTCTTCATTTCCTTTTAATTCTTCCTTTTTCTTCAGCATGTTAAATTTACTTTCAACTTCTGTATTTTGCTTTTTACATCTTTTTAGACATTAATTTCTCCTTATAATATTTATTGTTTTAATTATTTTACATTATTTTTAGAAAAATATCAATACTAAATATTGATATTTTTACATTAATTTATCTATTTTATTTTGCTATAAATCATTGTTTTCGATTAAACACTGATAACATATAAACTGTTATTTCAGTTCATATTATTTGTTTAACATCCTGACAAAAATTCTTTTGTTCTTTCATGTCTAGGATTGTCGAAAAATTACTTCAGGTCTGTCATCTTCTACGATAACTCCCTGATCCATAAATACCACACGGCTTGATACATCATGTGCAAAAATCCATTTCATGAGTCACTACAAGCATTGTCAGTCCACTTTTTGCAAGATCCTTCACGACCTTCAGTACTTCTCCAACCATTTCAGGATCAAGTGCCGATGTAGGTTCATCAAAAGAAGTACTTCAGGTTTCCATTGCAAGCGCTCTTGCTATTGCAACCCTCTGTTTCTGTCCTCCCGATATTTGAGCCGGTTTCGCATGAATAAACCTTTCCATTCCTACCTTGGCTAAAAGTTCCTTTGCTGTCTTTTCAGCTTCTTCACGTGATTTTTTCAGAACTTTCATTTGTCCGATTACACAGTTATCAAGAACACTGAGATTATTGAAAAGGTTAAACTGCTGGAAAAACCATTCCTACTTTTTCCCTAAGTTTTTACAAGTGGCATGCTTCCTGAAATAATATCTTTTCCATGAAACAGTATTTCACCTTCAGTAGGTCTTTCCAGTAAGTTTATACATCTTAAAAGAGTAGATTTTTCCACTTCCTGAAGATCCTATAATGCTTACAACTTCCTTTTCATATACATCAAAAGTTTATGTCCTTCTAAGACTGTTCTTTTTCCAAAATCTTTTTATATTTTTATTTCAATTACTTTCATTTCCTCTTTCCATTATGCCTACCTCCTGAAATCTCAACATTTTGAGAATTTTTCTTCGATACCTCTTCCAAAAACTCAAAAATTCTGAGGTCCGTCTATTTTTCTCTCACATATTTCAGGATTGCAGTCAGAGTAAAATGTCAGGAAGAAATAAATCACACTTGTGATAATAAAGACTTCATAATATCTCAAATACGTTCCTGTTATTGCATTTGAAGTATAGAACAGTTCAGTAACATTTATTACATTCAATACTGAAGTATCCTTTATGTTTATAATGAATTCATCTACCTATTGAAGGAAGTATGACTCTGAACATCTGAGGAAAAATTATACTGCTCATCATTTGGAAATGAGTCATTCCAAGAGCTTCTGCCGCCTCAAACTGTCCCTTGTCAATGGAATCTATTCCTCCTCTTATAATTTCACACATATGTCCGTATTAATGGAAACTATAAACAGACCTGCACCCATAGGAGAAAACTTTTACAATGTCAGCTAATCCATAATATATTACCATTGACTGAACTATCATTGGTGTTCCTCTAAATACTGTAACATAAACTGAAAAATTGTATTTGCAATTTTAAGTATTATTTTCAGTTTTGGAGTTCTTTCATCAATATTTATATTTTTACTAATGTAACTCCCAGACCTATTATAAATCCTACTACTGTTCCTATAAGAGAGTGAATAAAGTATTCCATGTACCTGTCAAAAATCTTCTCCAGTTATTTTTCACCAAAAATGCAACCCATGCAAAGAAAGTTTTTTTCTCCATTTGCATTTTCTCCAACTTCATCAGTTTTAGGCTGATTTTTTATTGCAGAGTTCATTATTTCTGTTCTCTGTTCAGGATTTATTTCTTCGAGTATTTTTATCTATTTTTTTCCTACCAGTTCCTCATCGCCTTTTTCACTCCTATGGCTATATCAAGCTCTGATTTTTCATATGTAAAAGCCATTTTCTCCTTCAAAACTTATAAATTCAAGTTCAGGATTTGAGTTTACTGCCGCCATTGCTCCCAGGTCTTTCAGAAACATATCCGTCTATCTTTACCTGAACTTAATGCAACCACCATTGAAGGAAAAATTTTTCATTCTGCCTCCTGCTTTAGCAACTCCCTTCATCTGATCTATGACATTATAGTGGAGAGTACTCTGCTGACCTGTTATTTTTGCACCCTTTGAAGTCATTTATAGACTTCGCATTGGCATATTTACCGTTTTTTCTCACTACAACTACAAGGTCTGATTCATAGTAAGGCTTTTGTAAATGAAAGGCTCTGCTTTCTTCAGGAGTAGGTGACATTCCTGCTATTACTATATCTACCTTTCCTGCAGACAGTGCAGGCCCAAGCAGTGCATCCCACTCTGATTTCACTATGACAAGCTTTTTTATTAAGTCCCTTTGCTATCAAATTTCGCTATCTCAACATCATAACCATTACAGTAACCGTTATCAATCTTCACTGCACCATTTTTATCATTATCCTGCAAAACCAGTTAAATGGTGCATATCCACACTCCATACCTACTTTTTAATTCATTGTTTGCCGCATTTCCTAAAACAAAACATCATTAAAAACATAATCAATAATGCTATCCTACTTTTCATCTTTCTACTTTCAAATTATATAACTCCTTTTTTATCAGTGTTTCAGCTATCTGAATTGTATTTGTAGCCGCACCTTTTCTTATATTATCTGCCACAACCCATAAATTAAGTCCATTTTTCCACTGATTCATCCCTTCTTATCCTCCCAACATAAACTTCATCAGTATCTTCTGCTTCTATAGGCATAGGATATACATTTTTGAAACATCATCTTTACGATAACTCCTTCTTTTTCTTCAAATGCCTTAAATACATCCTTCAGAGTCAAAAGATTTTTCCAATTCTACATTTACCGATACTGCATGTCCCATTTTTACAGGCACCCTTACGCATGTAGCTGTTACTTTAAGATCCGGTAATCCTAGTATCTTTCTTGTTTCTTCAACCATCTTCATTTCTTCCTTTGTATATCCATTATCTAAAAAGCTGTCAATATGAGGTAACAGATTAAAAGCTATCTGATGCGGATAATTTTTGAAGGTTCTCCTTTAAGGTTTGCTTCCAGATCATCCTATTCCCTTCTGTCCGAACCTGCTACCGCCTGATAAGTTGAATAAATTACCCTTTTTAAGTCCATACTTGTCTGCAAGCACTTTCAATACTGGCATTACCTGTATTGTTGAACAGTTAGGATTGGCATTATTCCATTATGACCATCAAGTGCTTCAGGATTTGCTTCAGGTACGACAAGAGGAATATCCTTTTCCATTCTCCATGCGCTACTGTTATCTACTACTATTGCTCCTTTTTGCCTTAAATTTAGGTGCATATTCCTTTGACATGTCCTCCTGCAGAAAATAAAGCTATATCTATATCATCCTTTATATTTTCATCTTTAAGTTCTATTACTGTATAATCCTTACCAACAAAAATTTACTGTTTTTCCTGCTGATCTTGCAGATGCATAAAGATAAAGTTTTTCCACAGGAAGTTTCTTTCCTTCAAAACCTTTAAAAATGTCTGTCCTACAAGTCCTGTTGCTCCAACTATTGCTACGTTATATTTTCATTTTTTAAAAATCCTCCTAAATTTATATTTTATTATATGTTATATGTTTTATTACATTAAAAATTTTATTTATTTTTATAATTCCCTTCTGCTTAAACATTTTTTTGTCAGTTTATCAACTGTCTTTTTCTTCACATGAAACTAGAGAAGTCTGACAATATCGTTATCTATCTTTCCTAAAATTTTCATTGCGGTCTTTACAGTTACCGGATTACCTTCAATAAACATATTTCTGCTGACATCGTAAAAGCTCTGTATGCAATTTATAGGCCTTTTTCATATTCCTGTTTCAGAAACGCCTCAATAAGTTCCTTCATTTCCTTTGGCATAATATTTGCAACAACTGAAACTACTCCTTTTGTACCTATTGACAGCATCGGCAGTATCAGATGATCTTCTCCTGATAAAATCTCTATCTTATCTCCACACAGATCCTGAATTCTTATCATCTGTTCAATACTTCCGGTAGCTTCTTTTTATTGCCACTATTTCAGGAAATTCTGCAAGTCTTGCTAAACTGTTTCAGCCTCAATATTTACTCCCTGTTCTTCCGGAACATTATACAGCATAACAGGAAATTTTTGCTTCTTCCGCTATTTTTCTTATAATGTTCATAAATCCCTCTCTGACTTGGCTTGTTATAATATGGACATGTACTGAGCGGCATCTGCTCCCAGTTCCTTTGCATATTTTTGTAAGCTCTATTGCCCTGTCAGTATTATTTGAACCTGCACCTGCCACAACCTGTATTCTTCCTCTTACTTCTTCCACAACAATTTTTATAACTTTTTCATGTTCAGAAAATGTCAGAGTCGGTGCTTTCTCCTGTTGTTCCGCAGGGAACTATTCCAGCTGTTCCGTTTTCAATATGATAGTTTACCAGTTCCCTTATTTTATCCTCATCAACTTCTCCATTTGACTTGAAAGGGGTTATCAGTGCTACGTATGATCCTTCAAATTTCATATTTACCATCCTTTTTCAAAAATTTTTAGATAATTCAGCATTTATCTTTTATAAATATAGTTTCCTTCAGCTATCTTTTCACTTGTTCCCTGTCATAAATACATCTTCTCCGTTGTGACCATATTCTATTGTCAATCGTCCACCGGGAACTTTTACATTTACTTTTTTCATCTGTAAGATCGAACACACTCTTCCCAGTACAGCAGAAGCAGTTGCTCCTGTTCCACATGCAAGAGTTCTTCCTGCACCTCTTTCCCATGTGATTACTTCCATGTTATTTCTGTCTATCACTTTTTACAAAATTACATTAACCTTTTTAGGAAAAAGCTCTGTATAATTTTTCTATTTTCTTTCCTATATCATCAATATCATATTCTGAAAAATCATCTACAAAAATAACGGAATGGTCTGTTCCATAAATATGTAGGATATTTCAATTTCCTTTCCATCTATGGTTATTTTTCCTGTAAAAATCTTTTCCTTGTCAGTATTTATAAGTTTTTACTTCAAATACAGGTTTTCCCATGTTTACCCTCACAGTAAATCTGTTTGCCTCTTCATCCATATTCGTTTCCAATAAGAAGATCACCTGATAATGTTTTTACCATGAAATTATCTTCCTGCTCAATATTATTATTTTTTTAGATAATATGAAAAACATCTTATTCCGTTACCACACATAGGAGCCTCGACTTCAGTCAGAATTATAGTAAAACATAAAAGGCATGCTTGCAACGTATTTTAATATCAGTAAACCGTCTGCACCTATTCCAAAATGTCTGTCACATACCTGTTTTGCAAGTTCATTATAATCAGGTATTCTCTTTCTATAAGATCTTTCTCATTCATAATGATAAAATCAGTTTCCTGCGCCATGGTATTTCTCGAAATTTCAACATTTTAACAACCTCCTCCATTTTACTTTTATTATATAATTATAAATCAAATTCTTTTGCCAGTAATTTAGCAACTTTTTACCCATAACCTCATCAACAATTATTGACAAACTTATTTTCAGATGTGGCAAACCTGATGAAAAGCTTATGTCATTATCTGAAAGCACTTTAAATATTCTGGCCGCAATTCCTATATTGCTTATTAGGCCAATACCTACAATGGATACTTTCACAACATACGGATTTATTATAATACTTATCCTGTCAAATTTTTCTTTAAAAATTTCACTTTCACCTGTCTCAGTGAAGCCTTATCTGTTTTTAGGAGTAGTAAATGCAAAACTTCCATGTTCACTTGAAACATCATTCTGACTTATCATATTTATGTTTATTCCTTTTTCAGCCTCTTCAAATATTGTATAAACATTTTTGCATAAGTTGGAATATCTTCAACATTTACCATAAGAATATTCTCATTTACGGAGATTCCTGTTATTATCTTCCATCACTTTCTCCTCGAAGTTATTATTGTACCGTCACCAAGCGACTTTCCTACATATATTTCAACTCCATATTTTATTTCAAGTTCAACTGCCTCGGCTCCATTACTCCTGCACCCTAGAAATGCCAGTTCCATCATTTCATCATATGAAATAACTGACAGTTTCCTTGCTTGAGGATAAACTCTCGGATCAACAGAATATATTCCCATCTACATCTGTATATATTTTCACATTTTTGCATCAAGAGCCGCCAAGTGCCACTGCAGAAGTATCTGAACCTCCCTTCCAAGAGTTGCAACATCTCCCTTTTTCATTGACTCCCTGAAATCCTGCAATACTATCTTACCTTCCTTCAGATGTTTCTTTATATTTTTCCCCTTTATTTCTTCAATCCTGTTTTTGTATGATGTCCCCCTGTTCTTATTCCCGGCCTGTCTTCCTGTAAGCGAGATTGCAGGATATCCCTAACGACTGCAGTGCTATACTTAGAAGAGCTATTGTCTGCTGTTCTCCAGTTGACATTAATCTGTCCATTTCCGTTTTATCAGGATTTTCCGTTATTTCATTTGCAAGCCTTATGAGAGTATCTGTCGTCTTTCCCATTGCAGATACTACTGCAACTACTTCATTGCCTTCATCCTTTACTTTTCCCAGATATCTGGCAATATTCAATATTTTTTCAGTTGTAGCAACTGAACTGCCTCCATATTTATGAACAATTATCACTGTTAATCCTACTTTCCTAATTCTGAAAAATTTATATTTTTCTATTTCAGAATCATTTCCTGATTTTTAATTCATCATGATGTAATTATACCTCATTTTTAATTACAATTCAAAAATTCATCATTTCTTATAAGATCATCATATGTTTCCCTTTTACTGCTACTTTTAGCTTTTCCGTCCTTTACAAATACAACTGCAGGTTTCAACATTCTGTTATAATTGCTTGACATTGTGTAGCAGTATGCTCCTGTTGTTGATATTGCCAGGATATCTCCTATTTCAGCCTTTCTGAGCTTACCTTTCTGTATAAGGATATCTCCTGATTCGCACTAGTTTTTTCCAGCAACAGTTACCTTTTTCCTCAGCTTCTTCTATTCAGTTTATTTACAATTCCCTGCTTCATATTCTGCCTGATAAAGCGCCGTTCTTATGTTATCAGACATTCTCCATCTACAAACACATATTTTTTTACCACCCACTGTCTCCCTTTATCTCCGACAGTATAAAGCGTCGTTCCTGCATTTCCTACAATACTTCTTCCAGGTTCTATATTCAGTTCTGTAAATCCTATCTGATATTTAATTTCCATTGCTTCCGTATATGTGATTATTTCCTTCAGCACCTCTTCCACAGGCTTCACTTCATCTCCCTCTTTGTAGTAGACACCAAATCCTCCACCCATATTTACTGTCTGAACCACTATTCCAAGTTCTTTTTCAGTTTGTCAAGGTATTTAAAAATCTCTTCCAGCGCAAATATAAAGAACACTGACTGGAATATCTGGGAACCTATATGAGTGTGAAATCCTCTGAAATCAAGATACTCACTGTTATCTATCCTTTTCACTATGTCAAAAAGATTTTTCTGGAACAGTGAAATTCCAAATTTTGAAGTCAGTCCTGATGTTTTTATATAGCTATGTGTGTGTGCTTCTATTCGGGTCAATTCTTATGAGTACTGCCTGTTTCTTCCCCTTTTTCCTCACATATTTTTCCTAATTTTTCTATTTCATCTTCATTATCTATTACTATCTGTTTAATTCCAAAAATCTATTGCCATTTCAAGTTCTTCATATGTCTTGTTGTTCCCGTGCATATGAACTCTGTTCATTGGAAATCCTGCCTTATATGCCGTATATAATTCCCCGCCTGAAACTACATCCAGCTCAAGTCCCTTTTTATCTACAAGTCTTGCCATTCCTCGTTGTCAGAAACGCTTTTCCCGCATAGGCGATCTGTGTTTCAAATCTTGATGATCTGAATGCTTCCTTCATTTTATCTATTGTTGTTTCTATAAGTTCCTGATCCATCACATAAAGAGGTGTCTTAAATTCCTTCTGCAAGTTCAACTGTGTCCACTCACTCCTATTGACAGATTCCCTTTTTCGTTTATTTTTTGAAGTCCCAAATAATTTCATAATTTTCATTTTCCTTTCTTTATTAAATTATATGTGCTCTATCAGCCTGGTTCCTTTTGCAGGAAAAATTTCTATTATAACAAAAATGCTGATAAAACGGCATCAGCATATAAAACATTTATTTTTTATAAGTTAAAATTAAAAATTATGATTTATATCTGACAGCTCAACATTATCTTATTTTTAAGATAATGACAGTTCTATGGATATTTTCCATAGCCCCAGCAACAGGAAGTCACTCTTTTGCACTTCGGCAGTTATTCCTTTCAGCTTATTTCACAGAATTGACTTTTCTCTATAAACCTACTTTTAATACCTGCACCTCTATCTTGGTATATTATACATAATTTTTCTATTCTTGTAAAGTTTTAATTTATTCATGACTACCATATGTTGGATTAATCTTTTAAAATAATTTGTTTTAATATTCTTATAATTCTAATACTTAATTTATTCAAACACTCTCTTTTCCAGTTTTCCATTTTTCCATTCTGTATACTTTCATATATTCGTTAAAACTTCATTTCTATGTGATACTGCAAGAACAGAATATTCAAGATTTTTAGAATATCTGAAATTTCCTTTTCACTTTTTAATATCCAAATTTGCAAACCGGTTCATCCATAAGGAAGTAATTTGATATTTTCTAATTTCAACAATTAATCCCTATATATTTTTCTATAATATTTATAGTCTATATATATAATTAAGATAAAAATTATTATTTATTACTTATTTTTCTAATTTTCATTTTTGTTATTAAAAATGTTATAATAATATAAAAATTACTATAAGAAAAGAGGTTATAAAATGTTATCTTTTAATCAATCTGTGGAAGAACGTCGTGAAATGATTATAAATGGAAATATTCTGAATACTTTGCTTTTTATCCATTCCTACATTACTGGTTGGAATAATACAGGCTCTTATCTTATCTTTCAGATAATTTTTCTTAAATAATCTAACAAATGTGGTTGTTGCAGGTTCCGTAACCTTCAGTCAGCCTGTTCTTAATATTATGATTGCCCTGTCACAGGGGACTTGGGTGGCAGCCATGGCAATGATTGGAAAATACTATGGAAAAGGAATAATGAGGGCTGTAAGGAAAACGATGCTTCAAATTTATGTTTTTCAGCTTTATAATAGGACTTATACTAATTCCCTATATGTATTTTTTTATGGCTTTTGTCATTTCAAAAACTACTTCAGAAGAAATAAGAAGTACCATGTTTACTTATATTGCCTCTTACTCCTTCGTAATGCCACTTATATTTCTTGCGGCTATTTACAATTCTTCTAAAAATGCAATAGGACGGCCTGAGTTACATTTATAAGAATATCACTGCTTCTTGTTCTAAAAATATTCTTTTAATTCAATATTTCTTTATATTTTCCGTATGGGACTTATCAGAGCTGTAATTGCTACATTCTGTTCATATGTTGTCATTACAATATGGATGTTTCATGATGTATTTGTAAGAACAGAGCGAAACTAAGCTTGATTTACGGACATATTCCATGAAGCTTCCGATTATAATGAAAATTACGAGAATAGGATTTTCCTGCAATGGTAAACTATATGCTGATTTACTTTTGGTTTTTCCTTATAAACAAGGAAATGGAAAAATATGGTGCAATAGCACTGACAGGACAGGGAATTGCGGCAAATATTAATTCACTCTGTTTCAACCTTCCTTCCTCTATAGGAACTGCTATGTTACTACAATGATAAGTATTAATATGGGACTTAAAAATATTGAAAAATCGAAAAAAATCTTTTACTTACAGCTGGATTACAAAGTGTAGTTATTGCCGCACTGACAATAATTTTTAATTGTTCCCCTCAACCATCACATGATCTCACTAGTTTTACAAGAAACAGGAAGTAGCAGTAATAGCCGATAATGCGCTTAATATTTTTTACCTATTCAATAATAGGTTTCGGTATTTTTCACAGTCTGTCAGGGGGTATACGTAGCTTTAGGGAAAAACAATATTCCACTTATTATGTCCATACTGAGAATATGGCTTTTTCAGATATGCATTTATTTTACTTACACGAAGTTTTTTAGGACTATACTCTATCTTCTGAAACCTGTTCTCAAATACTGCAGCAGAATATTATTCTTCTATCTTGTAAAAACTCTGGACTGGGAAAATGTTGATGTAAGAAAACTTAAAATAAAGAAATTAAAATAAAACAAAAACTGTCTCAAAAAATAAAATTAATATACTAAATTTCTGATTTATTTAAAATTTTACAATTCAAAACAGGAAATAAATTCTAGAAAAATTAACTTTAACTTTTTGAATGAATTATTGTTTTATATAAGGAAATTTTATACATAAATATAGTTTTTATACATTTTATCTAATTTTCCATTTTGAGACAGTGCTAATCAATTTTTATGTTAATAACTTGCCATTTACATCTACCGCCTTGTATGCAGGACGTATAATCTTTCTGTCACTTGTAATTTGCTCTATTCTATGTGCATTCCAGCTTGCTATTCTGGCAAGAGCAAAAAGTGGAGTAAAAATATTTTTGGAATATTAGAAGCTTATAGACAAAAACCTGAATATAAATCAACATTGGCACATATTTCAAAGTTTTCTCCCTTCAGTTCCTTACCTATTTCCTTTGTAAATTTTTCAACATTGCTAAACACAGCTCAAATTCTTCAAGCTGTCCTTTTTCCTTTGCCAGTTCATAGGCTTTTTCTTTAGAATAACAGCCTCGGATCTGAAAATTGTATAAATTACAGTCCCATTCCATAAATTTTACCACTTCTGTCAAAGGCTTCTCCCATAAATATTTTTCTTATATATTCTTTCAAAAAGCTTCATCAGTATAGTTACTAATTTTTCTTTATATCCTCTATCATGTTGGAAACCATGGAGTTTGCTCCTCCGTGTAGAGGCTTTGAGGGAACCGATAGAAGCAGAAACTGAAGAATACGTATCTGTCCCTGTTGAAGAAACAACATGTGAAGTGAAATGTAGAGTTATTTCTCCTCCATGTTCCGCATGAATAAGAAGTATCAGGTCAAGTATTTCAGCCTCAGAATCAGTAAAACTGCTATCGGGTCTAAGCATATGAAGTATATTCTGTGCAATGCTATATTCTTCTATAGGATTATGTATAATAAAACTTTGATTAAAATGCTTATGATTTACGGCATGATAACTGTAAACCAGAAGGCTTGGAAACTTTGCAATAAGATGAAGAGCCTGATCAATCAGGTTTTTCAAGCGAAGTATCATCAGGATTACTGTCAATACTGAAAGACAAAGAACCGTTCTTTGAAGCTGGTTCATTATATCTTTACTTGACTGTCTTAAAAATAAAATTTCTCTATAAACTCATCAGGCAGTGTTCTGTACTCTTTTATTGTGCTGTTAAACATCTTAAGTTCAAAATTTTGCAGGAATTTTTCAAAAAGCAGCAGAAACATTGTTTTTTCAAAAGAAAAATTTTTCTTCACCAAATTCCTTCAAAATATCTTCAATAAAGAAATCCTCTATAATAAAGCCTTCCTTTTTCAGGAATTTTTACCTTCCTGAACGCTATATCCTTGTACAGACCCTATTTTTGTAAGTCCAACCAGAACTCCTGTTCCATTTTTATTACGCAGCCTCTTTTTACATCCAGTTCATCATACAGCTCATTGGAAATAAAGTTATTCTCATATATAGATTACACATTTCTTTTTATAAAATCACTCTTCATGGCATCTCCTCCTAAATTAAATGAACTAAAGATTCTCAATAATTTTATCAGTGAAAATTCAGTTGTTGTAGCTGTTCCTCCTAAATCTGCCGTTTTACATCTGAAACCTCTAATGTTTTTTTAAAACTGCTTTTTCAATTTTTCTGCATACTCATGAAGTTTATATATTTCAGCATTTCAATACCTGAAAGTATAAGAGCAAGAGGATTTGCCTTATTCTGCCCTGCAATATCAGGTGCTGAACCATGCACAGCTTCAAATATGGCAATGTCATCTCCTATATTTGCCGGGGAGCAATTCCCAAGTCCACCTACAAGTCCTGCAACAAGATCTGAAAGAATATCCCCATATAAATTCATTGTTACAATGACCTTATATTTTTCAGGTCTGCTTACAAGCTGCATACACATATTGTCGATTATTGTTTCTTCAAGTGTTATTTCAGGATATCCTCTGAAATCTTTCTTGCTGTTTCAAGAAAAAGTCCATCTGTTAATTTCAGAATATTCGCCTTATGAACTACTGTAACCTTATCAAGATTGTTGTTTTTGGCATATTCAAATGCTGATTTTTATTATTCTGTGACATCCCTTTTTCTGTAATTCTCTTAATTGCAATGGCGGAAGTTTTTCCTTCATCTTCATACTTTTCCTCACCTATATAAATTCCTTCAGTATTTTCCCTAAATATTACAATATCAACATTTTTCAAATCTTGTCTTTTACTCGGTAAATTTCTGCATGGTCTTATATTGGAATAAAGATCATATTTTTTCTCAAATATACATTTATACTTCTGAACCCTTTTTCCAATTGGTGTGGCAATAGGCCCTTTATAGCAACTCTATTCTTTTCTCACACTTTTGTAAAGGCTTTCAGGAATCAGTTCGCCTGTCTTTTCATATACATCCGTTCCTGCATTTTCTGTTTCCAAACTGCAGGGAACTCCTGCAGCTGAAAAATACTTTTTAGACTTTCTGATATTTCGGGACCTATACCATCTCCAGGTATTAGTGTAACTATTTTATTCATAAAACAAACCTCCATAAATTTTTTCAAAACCTCTATTTTCCTTACATCTAAAACTCATCTGCCATGGCAAAAGACAGATATCCTCCATAACTTAATATTTTTTAATTCTCTTTCTGAACCGTTAAACTTAACTTTAAATTCTGTATTCTTCGTTCTATTTTTTACTATGAACTCTCCCTTTAATAAAGATTCCTTTTATATCTGTCAGTTCCAGTTCATCATATTCATCAATGGAATCGTAATCTGCAGAACTGATAAACTCCAATGGAAGAATTCCACTGTTTATAAGGTTTGCCTTTATGTATTCTCTCAAAATGACTTTTGCTATTACAGCCTTTATTCCAAGATAAAGCGGAAGAAGCGCTCGCATGTTCCCTGCTCGAACCTTGTCCATAGTTATCTCCACCTACAATAATTCCACCGTTGTTTTCCGCCCTTTCTTTTAAAATCAGGAATTATAGTTTTGAAACAGTGTTCAGAAAGTTTTGAGGTATATTCGATCTGAAAGGAAGTAATGCCGCATTTGAAGGACATATATCATCTGTTGTTATGTTATCCTTTGTTTTCAATATTACTTTTTATAAAACTGTCTTTCAGCTTTTTTCTCCAACTGGAAAAGGCTTTATATTCGGTCCCATTACTATTTCTACATTTGCTCTTTCCTGTTTATCAGTAGAAGGATAAATATAATAGTTATCTGAAACATCATATTTTTCAGGAAAATCAACTTTTATTTCATCCCCAGTTCCCTAGGATCTGTAGATATCCTGTCAATGCTGATACAGCCGCTGTTTCTGTACCTACAAGATACACTCCGGCATCCATTGTTCCGCATCTTCCCTAAAGTTTCTATTAAATGTCCTCAACGATATTCCGTTTTGATTTAGGTGCCTGTCCCATTCCTATACATGGTCGCAGGCAGCTTCCCAAAAGTCTGGCTCCTGCAGCGATCAAACTTTGACAATGCCCCATTTTCAGAAACCATTTTCATCAATGCTGCTTTGACCCTGGAGATAAGACTAAACTCACATCAGGATGTACACTTTTTCCATCCAGAATACTGCCAGTTTCATAAAATCCGAATAGGAGGAATTTGTACATGAACCAATTGCTATCTGATCCACCTTAATTTTTCCTCAGGTATTTCATGAACATTATCGGACTGTGCGGGAAAGCTGCAAAGAGGTACAAGTTCATCCAGATTTACAACTAATTTTTCATCATATTCTGCATCTTCGTCGGGAAGCATTTTCGATATAATCTTCCTCTCTTGACTGCTTTATGAAAAATCCCTTGTCAGTTCATCGCTTGGAAATATGGACGTAGTCGCTCCAAGTTCAGCTCCCATGTTTGTAATGGTAGCCCTGTCATCCACTGAAAGACAGTTTATCCCTTCTCCTGTATATTCATGCATAGCCTACTCCACCTTTAACAGTAAGTTTTCTTAAAACATGAAGGATTATATCCTTTGCAGACACCCATGGCTGAAGTTTTCCTTCAGCTCAATGTTATAAACTTTTTGGAGCCTTTAGTAGTAAAGCCCTCTTGCCATTCCTATAGCAACATCAAGTCCTCCTGCTCCTATCACGCAATCATTTCCAAGTCCCTCCTCCTGTAGGGAGTATGACTGTCCAGAACCAATCAGTATTTTTCCAGGTTTTCCAAATTTTTCAAGATGAAGCCTGTGACATATTCCATTTCAGGCTTTTGAAAAACGATGTTATGTCTTGCGGCAGATGTCTTTATGAATTCATGATCATCTGCATTTTCAAAGCTCTGATTGTAGCATATTATGATCTCATAGGCTACAGAAACTTCTGTTGCAACATCTTCTATATTCATTGAATTTAGCTGCAGATATGCCCATTGTTCCTGTAGAATCCTGTGTCAAAGTCTGAGTGAACCCTGACAGCAATTTCATTTCCTGCTTTTAACTCACCTTTTATTAAATTATTACTTAAAATTTTTATAGGTTAGCTCATTCCCATAATTAAATTTTCATCCCAAAAACTCATTTTTCTTTATAGTATCAATGACACTATTATATAACTTTTTAATTCGTCCTAGTCAATAAATTCCCTTGAAAAGAACATATATTTTCATTATTCAAAAATCTATTTTTATATATGTTTTAAAATATACTTCAATATACATATAATATGATATATAAAAAGGAACTATTCAAAAAATAAATTTCTATTTCCAAATAGCCCCTCAGTCTTTATTATGTATTTACATTATTTCTTTTGAACATTTAAAACTAATGTTTCTCCTGCTACAGCACTTCCTGATTCTACACCATTCAATGCTCCAAACTCATCCCGGTTTGAAATAATTACAGGAGTAATTATTGATTTTGCATTTTTCCTTTAAGAAGTCATAATCATACTTTATTAACGGAGTTCCTTTTTTCAACATCTCCTTCATTTACCAGTCTTTCAAAACCTTTTTCCTTCCAATTTTACTGTATCCATTCCAAAGTGAACAAATATTTCCAGTCCTGAAGGTGTTACTATACTAAATGCATGGTTTTGTTTCAAATATTTTTCAAGTTTTTCCATCTGCAGGCGCTAACATTGTCCCTGATTCTGATGGTTCGATAGCTACTCCATCTCCTATCATTTTTTTGAGCGAATACTTCATCAGGTACTTCTGATAAAGGTAAAAAGTCTTCCTGAAATTGGTGCAACTACCTTTCCATCAAATTCCTGTGTTTCAGCTTCTTTCTTTCCTTTGAATAAATCAAATAAACCCATTTTAGACCCTCCATAAAATTTTATTTTTTAATTAATATTATTTATATATACATAAATGTTATCATATAAAAGAATAAATAGTCAATTTTTCTCTTTCTTTAATAGCTTTGAATTTAAATCATTTTTACATTTTGAACTTACAGTTTAAATAATTTTTCAAAAAGCATTTTTGAAACTTCAATAAACTTCATAAGATCATCCTGTGTAAAAAGTTGCCTCTTCTCCAGTCCCCTGAATCTCAATGAATTCTCCTTGTCATTCATGATGATGTTCATATCTACATCGGCTTTTGGAATCTTCCTCATACTCCAGATCAAGCAGAATTTCATTTTTATCTTTCCTACACTGATTGCCGCCACCTTTGAAATTATCGGTATTTCATTTAGCTTTCTTTCATCAATCAGCTTTTCTCTATGGCAAGTTCCATGGCAAGATATGCCCCTGTAATTGAAGCTGTTCTTGTTCCACCATCTGCCTGAATGACATCACAGTCTATTATAATTGTTCTTTCTCCAAGCTTACCAAGATCAATGGATGAACGCAGGGCTCTTCCAATCAGACGTTGTATTTCCATTGTCCTTCCTGCGATTTTTCCTTTTGAAGCCTCCTCTGAACACGATTATTAGTTGCCCTTGGAAGCATACTGTATTCCTGCAGTTATCCAGCCTGTTCCGCTCCCTCTTAAAAATGGTGGGATCCTCAACTGTCGCATTACATATTACTTTTGTATTTCCAAATTCTATAAGTACTGATCCTTCAGGATGCATTATATAATTTTGTTACCCGTCCTTCTCTCATTTCATCATTTTTCTACCGGTTCTCACTAAAACATCTCCTCTTCCTGCTTAAGCCAAAAAGCAAAAATAACTTTCAATAAAAATTTCATAGCCTCTGTTATTATTTTCCCTTTATAAAGAGGAAACTTTTCTGTCAGTTTCAAAACTTCATTTCTAACTTCCGCTATTTTTCATCATCATTGACATTTTCCAGTACTTTTTATTATCATTTCCGCAATTTTAACAGATTCATCTTCTTTCATTCCTCTTGCTGTTATTGCAGGTGTTCCAAGTCTTACTCCACTTGTTATGAAAAAGGTTTTTCCGGATCGTTCTGGAATGGCATTTTTATTACAAGTTATACCCTGCTTTTCAAGACTTTCTTCAGCCAGTTTTCTGTAACCCCCTTAGGTCTTAAGTCTACCAGCATTAAATGATTGTCCGTACTCTCCGCTTACTATTCTCAGTCCACCTTTACAAGTGCATCCGCCATAGCTTTTGCATTTTTCACGACCTGTTTCTGATATTCTTAAATTCAGGGTGACAGAGCTTCCTTAAATGCCACTGCCTTCGCAGCTATTATATGCATCAACGATCCTCCCTGAATACCTGAAATATTGCCTTATCTATCTTTTTAGCTATTTCTTCATTATTTGTAGTATTATTCCACCACGAGGCCCTCTCATGGTTTTATGAGTTGTTGAGAGTTACAATATCAGCATATTCCATTGGATTTGGATGTTCTCCTGCCGCTACAAGTCCTGCAATATGTGCCATGTCCACCATCAGATAAGCTCCAACTTCATCAGCAATTTCCTGAATTTCTTAAAATCTATTATTCTTGAGTAGCACTTGCCCCTGCAACAATTATCTTTGGTTTTTCCTGAACAGCAAGCCTTCTCACTTCATCATAGTCCAGCAGCTCAGTTTCAGGATTCAATCCATATTCAATTCCTGTATAATTTTTTCCTGAAAAATTCACTTTGTATCCATGTGTCAGATGTCCACCTGAACTCAGACCCATTCCAAGAATTTTATCTCCTGCTTCCAGCAATGAAACATAAACTCCCATGTTAGCCTGCGATCCTGAGTGTGGCTGAACGTTTGCAAACTTTGCCCTGAAAAATTTTCTTTAGCCTGTCAATCGCCAACTGTTCCACAGTATCTGCATTCATACATCCCCCTGTAATATCTTCTTTCAGGATATCCTTCCGCATATTTATTTGTAAAGACGGAACCTGCAGCTTCCATAACTGCCTTTGATACAAAAATTTTCTGATGCTATTAATTCTATTCCTTCTTCCTGTCTTTTTCTTCTTCCAATATTGCATTATATACTTCTAAATCATAATCCTTAATATATTTCATATATCCTCCCTGACATTTCATTTCTATATTATACTATAATTATATTCAATAAAATATCTTCCTCTATACTAATTTAAGTGAATTCAATATTTTGTTGTAAATATCATTAAAAATACTACATAATAGAAAAATAAATATTTCATGTAATCTTCCTTCTTGACAAATTCCACAAAATTTTTATTTCAATTACAGAAAAAGCTGGAATAATCCAGCTTCTTTCCTCGCAATTCTATTTTTATATAGTATAAATTCAATCTTTAAGTTTTCCTATAAATATCATCACATAAATTATAAAAATTATTAAATTTATGCTATCACACATATACGAAATTTAAAAACCTGATAAATTATAATATCAAAATTTGTTTGAGTGCAATGATGGGACTTGAACCCATACGGCTACTGCCACTACCCCTCAAGATAGCGTGTCTACCATTCCACCACATTCGCAATTATACTTTATTTTACATTATTTTTTTCATATTTTTCAATATATATATTCTTAATTTTTTTCTTTAGATTTTTATATAAGAAATAAAATCAAGCTTTTTAATATCCTTAAAACACACATTATTATCTTGAAAAACACTTCTCCGTACTTTAACATCATAACTAAAATGTAAATTATAATCGCTATTTTTATGAAAAAATTTTTGTAGTTCTGAATACAAATCTTAATAATAACAGCAATATTATAAAACTTATCAATTCAATCATTCTAAATATCCTCCCATATAATTTCTTTATATATTCTGTTTTTGACCATTTTTCATCATACACGTATATCGCCTCTTCAATTGTAAAACCTTTCTTTGCATTCTTTATCGCTTCAACAATAGATATCTTAGCATTTTTACCTTTTCCTGTATAGCAATTTTTTCATCCGTTTCGGCTCCAAATTATATTTTGTGAGCAATCCAAGTACTTCAACCAGCCTGTCACTTCTAAAAACCATTGAAAAGGAACCATTGTTTTTAAGCAGATAGGCTGATATTCCTATTATCTCCTCAATCGTTATATCAACATTGTGCCTTGCCCTGCTTATCTGTTCCAAATCATTTTATCTGATTAATATTTCCATCATAATCAAAAATACGGCGGATTAGTAACTATCACATCAAACTCATCTTTTTTTAAATATTCTGTCATAATTCTTAATATCTTCATTTACTATCCTGATCTGATTCTGAAAATTATTGTTTTCTGCATTCCTTTCTGCCAGTTCAGACATTTCCGTCTGAAGTTCTATACCAGTTATTTGAGCTTTTTGATTTTTGCCAGAATAAAGGGAAATGATACCACATCCTGTTCCCTATATCAAGTATTTTTTGTTTTTCCTGTTTATTTTTACAAAATCCCCAAGCAGGACAGAATCAAGAGTAAAGTTCTGAAAATCATTTCTCTGTATGATTTCTATTCCATTCAGTACTGTTTTTCGTTTTCTTCTCCATTTTTCCTCATTCTATATTTTCCTTTTTAAATATTTATTTTTAATCTAAATCATTATATCATTTTATTCCTACCTTGAAATATATTTAAAACAATTATATAATAAATAAATTAGAAATCTATGAGGAGAAAATAATAAAATGGAAAATATACATGATAATAAAATTTCAGGGATTGGAAATGCAGTATGCGAAACAGTTATGCCTAGCAGTACCTCTTCAGCCTCTGAAAGAAATTGAAAGAAGTATTCAGAAAAAAATATAGAAATGAGCTCTGGTCACCTTTTATACGTGCATTAAAGGAATTTGAACTTGTTGAGGAAGGAGACAGAATAGCCATTACGCAATTTCAGGTGGAAAAAGACAGCCTTCTGCTTTCAAAGCTTTTTCAGGAACTGAAAAGAGTAAAGTAAAACTAACTTCAAACTTGTATTTATTTCTATGAATCCCGGCTTTAATGATATCAATTTACAGAATCTCAAAAATCTGGATTACCTGGAAATTCCGTGTGAAATTTATAATGATAATATTTTTGAGATTGCCGAACAGATTGCAAAGGATTATCCATGCTACATGTGCGCCAAAATGAGAAGGGAAGCTTATATACAAAGGCCACTTCCCTTGGATGCAACAAACTTGCACTGGGACATCATTTTTGATGATGTAGTTGAAACAACACTTATGAGCATGTTCTATATGGGAAAAATTTGAAACAATGCTTCCAAGACTTAAATCTGATAATTTTTGATATTGAACTCATAAGACCGTTATTTTTATGTTGAAGAAAAATCAATTATAAAATGGGTTAGAAATAATGGAATATTACCTATGAACTGCGGCTGTACTGTTGCCGCTGGAAAAACTTCCAGCAAAGAGAAGGAAACAAAGGAACTTCTTGCACAGCTTGTAAAAATAATCCTGATATTAAAAAGAATAATTCAATCCACACAGAATGTAAATCTTGAAAAATACTTGGCTGGAAAAACTTCCGAAGGAAAAATTTTCTATCTAAATAAAGTATAGCTTAAATAATTCTTGTAAAAATAGACATAAATTTACGAAGAGAGTGTTTAGAAATTTCTTTGCATCTGTATTTTTACAGACACTTAAAGTTATAATTTAAAAATACCGCCAGACTATAACTGACGGTATTTTTTTGTTTCCTCTCACAAAAACAGTATATTTCTAAAGAAAACTTTTTTCTTCTTGGATTAAAAACTATTAGTAAATAGCTCTGAATCCTATTCCTCCTCTTACATTCTTACCTTTTCGTATCATATCCTCCGTTTAATGTTACTCCAAATCTCTGGTTCTCTATTCCAATATTTCAAGTCTGCTTTAAAGTTTCCTTTTCTATCGTCCTTTCTCCTCTTATGTTAAACCAGTCTGCATCCGTATATGATACTTTTGCCATGTTCTTTACATTTCCTACTTTTCCTAGCTCATTTTCATAACCTAGTCCTAATGTTGTCACAAATGTCGTCTTAACTGCCATAGGCTGTCTGTAGCTAAATTCCACTCCTACTTCCGGTCTTATTGAGTAGTAGTCGTTTCCTTTTTACGTCAAGTCTCATTTCTCCTGACTTTTCCTTGATTGTAGTAAATCTTCCATATTCAAGTTTTTAAAGCTTCCGTATGGTCTTATGCTTGTTCTTTCACTTGTTCTTATATTATATCCAAGTTCGTTCTTTACTGCCACTCCATATGTAGTGTAGTCTGACTTCGCATTGAAGATTTCATCAACTACAAGATACTTTCTGTGCATATCATTTCTTGATACATATCCTTCTCCTGATATTGTCCATCTCAATGATCCGTTATGATCTGCAGCCGGTGACATTGTCTTGAAGATTCCAAGTTTTAACATTGTCTGATTTTCTTTTGATTTTCCTATGTCCTTGAACTCTGAATCTGTTATGTACCGCTCCTGCATACCATCCTGAACTGTTTCCAAGTTTAACTGTCTCATCTTCATGTAAAGTATGCAAATCCGTATGCATTACTTGTATAGTCTATTATTCCTGCAGTGTCAGTCTTATATTCATCTCTCATTCCAAAGGCTTTTTATCTTGTTGGACTGTTTTGACTTAGTATCCCACTCTTTAGACAGATGTGTAATTTCTTTATCTATCAGTCTTCCTGTTCCATATGTTCTCTGCTGTACATTTGCATACTGGTGTCCCATCATTTCATCTACTGCCTGATAGAATAAAACTTTCCTCGTTATTTCCTATAGAGTTTAAGTTTGTGAAATAACTGAGTTTTTCCTTTGTTCCCAATTTCATCTCTATCATATCTCTGTTCCAGTCCGTTCAGGGAAGTTATATGTATCTGCTACTTCTACAGGTGAAGCTTCATTTTCCTGCAAATTCTGTATATGGCATTTTTGCCATGCAACTTTTCAGAGTATTCGTTTGCATCAACTGTCAGGTAATGCCATCCATGTTAAAGCACAGCTGAATTAGGAACTCCATTTTATTCATTTTGAGAGCTGTTTTCATAGCATCTTGATATAGGTTTTAAAAATATTTCCTGACACTTTCAAAAATATTTTGCACGTTGACTATCTGCCACTTCAACTCCAAATACAACTCTGCTTTTTAACATTTAGTTTATCCAATCCCATTAATTGGATTAGTCGCTCTTATTGTATCAACATACATTCCCAAGTGATGATATTAACGCATCTCCTCTATGACCTACAGGATTTGTGACTTTTTCAACATTCAGGCTGCTGGTCCCGTTTAGTCTTATATCTAACATCATTAGTGCCTTTAGGTGACTTTCAATGTTACTCCACCTGCTGATCTTTTTTCTAGATGGCTTTTCCTCCTGTCGGATCATATTCTCCGTCTGCTACTGCTCCACCACTTACTGTAATGTCTCCATAGTTTGCTATTGTTACATTTGTTTCTTCAGAATTTACTCTGAAATATTCCAAATCCTTCTGCTGAATCTATATTTATTTTTTTGCTCGGCTCTATTTATCAGTTTGGAATTATTGCTTAGAACAACACCTTTTGCGCCTTTAGGAGACCCAACTGTTGTTATTGTCCCCTCATTTATTCCTGTCGCTCCATTATCAAGGTACATTCCTACTGAATTTTTCTCCACTAAGATTTATTGTCTGTTTATTTATTGCAGTTGATGACGGTCCTGTAGCATACATTCCTATACTATCTTTTTCCAGTTACATTGATAGTTCCCATATTAACTATATTTCCTGAGTCACTTGATTTATATCCTGCCGCCATACCTATTCCAAATTTTTTTCTCCTGCTGCATCTGAAGCACCTATTGTTATTGTAGAATTATTTGTTGCAGTTCCTCCAAGTATGCTGTACATTCCAACATTTCCAATTCCTGTTCCAAAATTAATCTGTGCATTATTTGTTACAGTACCTGCTCTATAAATTCCATAGTTTCCATCACCGGAAGAATTTAAGACTGTATTATTTATAACTGTTCCGGCTCTGTTATTTGAATATGCATAGACAGAATCATTTTTAATGTAACATTTCGGTGTGTTTGTTATCTAATGATACTCCTGCTCCATTTTCATTTTTGAACAACAAATCCATATGCACTATTTACCTATTTTGACATCATCTGCATTACTTTGTTATTGTTCCTCGGATCCAACATAATATACTCCTACTGTTTCATTTGAAACCAACAGTTCCATTTTCACCGACAGACAATGTTCCGCCATTTATTGTAACATTTCCACCTTTTGAGTATACTCCTATTCCACCTGAACCAATTTTTAGTTACTGAACCTGCTCCTAAATCAACATATGTAACCATAAACACCGACTGTTTTATCTCCACCTTCTATTGTTCCATTATTTTTCCAATGTTATTGCATCTTTATCTGTATACATTCCCATATTAGGCTGTATCACATCCGATGATGAAGCTAAATTTTATTTTACCCGTTATTTGCAGCTGTATAGGTTCCTGTTCCTGTTGCAAATATTCCTGTCGAATTTCTGCCCTGTAAATCTATTACTCCTGTCTGTGCATTGTCCACTAGTTTTTAGAAGAATAAGGACTGTCAAATGACATCGCTATTACATTATTGGCAGCTGATTCTATTTTACCATCATTAATTATTCCACCACCAACTGATGTATTTGTTCCTCTTCCATCAGCATTATCAGGATCAACTTTATAAAAAAATTCCTGTTGAATCTTCACCCTATTGTTATTACTCCTGTCGATTCATTTACAGCTCTTGCTCCTGCAGTTGCAGTTGCAGGACTACGGTCATCTTCAACTAGATATATTCCAGTAGATTTTTTACCTACAGATATATTTCCTTCGTTGAAAATTGCCCCTCTCTTAGCATATATACCTGTTGTTTCTTCACCAGTTAAATTAATTACTCCTGTTGCTTTATTAGTCAATGTCACTTCAGTAGCATTATAACCGTTTCCGCTTATATCATTTCCATTTTCCTGTGCCATGGCAACCTGTCTATTCTTATTTCCTGTCATAACATTTTCATTATCAATAGACGAATTTGCAATTTCTAATTTAGAATAACTATCTATTTCGGATTATTTAAATCAACAGCCTGATTTATAGTCAATTTACTTAAAGTATAGCATAAATGTTTTATAATCAGATCCAGTTATTGTTGGAGCATTTATTATACCAGTCATTAAGTTATCAGCTGATGTATTTGATAAATTCATTCCGACATTAGATGCTACAAACAGTCTTGAATCCTTGTTCCATATTTAATTTTTAAATTATTTAATGTGCTTGTTCCATTTACCAAAAGTATTATTAAAATAATCTTGAATAGCAGATGTATTAAATGCTCCATATCTTGTAGGAGACACATAATAGAAAGCTGTTCCTCTTGTACTTGGAGTAGTTCCACCCTTTATTGTAGCGTCAAGCTGTCCACCAAGAACAACTTTTCCTGTACCACTTGTGTAGAACAGTAACGATTTTTGTCCTGTTTCAGTTGTTCCACCACCATTAATATTAATTTTTACCATCTTTAGCAAAAGAAGTTTATAGCTCCCTCTGTTGCAGTTACATTAGCTTTCTTTACAGTTAACTCTCCTTCAGAATATAATCCTATAGATTTATCTGTTGTTACTTTTACATCAGCAGTTGTTCCAGTTCCTTCAAATTTTCCTGCCGCACCTTTAACAACTATTCCATAAGAACCTTTATTATCTATTTCTCCTGCTACTGCTCCATTATTATCAACTTTTACAGTTGCATCATCTTCTAATTTAACAGTTGTTCCATTAGCTACTATACCCTAGAAATACTATTTCCAGATACTGTTACATTTCCTTTCATAGTTAATGAGCTTCCTGTACCAGTTACTAATACTCCGGTAGAATTATCTCCTGAAACTTCTATTGAAGGTGCCGGATCTCCCGCCCGGTATTGTTCCAACAGTTCCTGTTGAACCATTTATAAATACTCCTATATTATTTGTATTTCCTGTACCAACAACTTTAACAGTTCCTCTATTTTCAATTGTTGACCCACTCATTCCTACAATACCTATAGAATTTTTACATTTGTACTGCTTATTGTTTTAGTATTTACTAACTTAGCTCCTTTTGCTAACATACCAATAGCATAAGCTCCATCAATAGTTATTTCACCATTATTGATGATCTCAGCACCAGAAACTGTATCTGCTCTCATTCCCATATTGTATGCCTGCTTTTTATTAGCAGCCTTTTTCTGCATCAGTTAGTCCAGCTATAGTTGAGTTAATATTTATTTTTTCCAGAACTTGTAATACTAGAATTTACATTTACATAAGCTCCCTAATGAGTTTTGAACATCTTTTACTTCTATAGTTCCTTCATTTCTTGCGTTTTCCTCTTTTCAAACTTACACCATTAGTAACTGTACTGTCAGCTGTTAAAGCCATAGCAATTGAATTCACTTGCAGTATCTGCCCATTTTACCTAATGTAATTTTTCCAGTATTTGTATTTTACCATCTCTGCTCTATCATCAGACTTAGCAGCTATTTTTCATTCCATAGCTTTCCTTCCTCTTAAATTAATTTCTCCTTCATTTCTCATTATTGCATGAGTTGTATTTCCTGGTAAATATACATACATACCTATAGATCTTTCTCCAAAGAAATTAATTTTTCCTGTTGCAGAGTTTGTCATTTTTGTTTATTTCCATCATATGAACTAGGACCATTTTTCTTGAACTCTGTGCAATTCCAACTTTATAACCTACATACCCTTCTGCACTCCTCTTTACTTGATAGTCTTCTGTTGGACCATTTTATTGTTAAATAGTCTTTTCCAGCATCATAAGAGCATTTCTTTAATCCATTTTTCATCTTTTTCTTCTTTATCAGTTATTGTTCCAGAGTTTTTCAATTCTGTTCCATTTTCTTGTGATACAATACCAAGAGTAAGAATTCCTCCCAAGATTTAATGTTTTTCCATTTGGAAGTTCAAATGTTCTCCGCTTATGTTATCAATTTCCCAAAAATCTAGATCCTCCTATAAAGAAATATTGATGGTTTTTATCTGTTCCTTGTGAATTTACATACTCCTACAAATTCTTTTGTTCCACCAAAGTTATATGAGTTAAAATAATATGTATTTCCACTTGCTGGTGCTGGTAAAGTTGTAGTATTTCCTTCTTTATACATTTTAAATGCATAAGATTTTTCTGCACCTGAATTATATGGCCAAGTATAGTGTAAAATTACATCTATATTTTGTTTTACTTGCATTATCTCCTGAACTCAAGAAAACCACAGATTTTTGTATTTTGTCTAGGAGTACTACCAGAACTTGCACATCCTTCATTACAGTCTGCTCCTAATACTACTGCAAATTTAGGGTGCTTCTGGTAAATCAGGGTCAGCTGGTATAACCATTGTCGGGTCTATAGGTGCAAATTTTTACTGCTTCTGGTAATGTTGGTGAATTTGCAACCCTTAGCAGCAATATTTAAAAGGCACCTTTATTTATACTTTTAGGGTTTTATTCCAGCATTTATAGAAATTCTACAGGTGGTTCTACAACTAGCTTAGTACTTGCAAGACCATATCCTTTAATTCCATTTCTTGAATTTTGATGAAGCTGACATCGGATCACTTGAAGTAGCAAGCGCACTGTAGTTTTCACTTGTTACAGGTAAATATCTGTTAAATTCATTTGTATCTCTTGCCAATATTCCCTCATAAGGATATTTTTCCTTCTTATCTCCTCTACCTTTGTAAGTTCCTCCAGTCACTGTAGAAATAGTTCATTCCAAACTGCCATGAGCTCCATGGAGATTTTAACTACATGGTCTCCTGTTCCATTAACTGTATTAACTCAAGGTTTGAGGATTTTAATAACTTATTGTTTTCAGCCTTCGCTTCCTTAAACAACTTCTTCATATCTGTTATCGATGTCTGAAGTCCTCTTCTTGCCCGCTCTACACTGTCTGTTTCAGGCGCTGTAAAAGATATTAAACCTGTTAACAGAATGTAAACAATAATGCTGAATTGTATTTTTACATCTCTACATCTTTTTAGCAAATGTTCTTAATTCTTTTTCTATTCTTTTCAAATTATTAGTCATACTTATTCCTTTTCTTTTCATATATTTTTATTACTGCTGGCTTCCTCTTCTTGCAAAGTCTTGAATTCTATTCTTCTGTTCTGTGCTCTTCCCTCTGATGTACTGTTTGTCGCTACAGGCCTCTTCTTCACCTTTTGATACCGTTCCCTTTATTCTGCTAGGGTCAAGTCCAAATTCCAGTAACTTTGCCTTTACACTCTGTGCCCTTCTCATTCCTAACTTCATGTTGTAAGCATTGCTTCCCTTTGAATCTGTATGCCCTTCTATCACCACTTCATAGTCGTTAAGTTTACATATTCTATGAAATTTATGTAACATTCTCAAAGTACTGCGGCTTTTACATTCTGACTTGTCAAAGTCAAAGTTCAGTGATCTCTCGTCCATTACAACTATCTGCTGGTCCGGTCCCTTCTCTTCCGCTATTATTTCTGTTATGTCTATCCTGTCTATCTCAAGGCATTTATTCTTATCGTATTTTTCCCTCATCTGTGTTGTTGTCAGCTTTTCTCGCCCGCAGATGATACTGAAGATACTGCCAACAACATCGCTAGCACCCAGCTACTACTGTTGCTGTTCTTCTAGCCATGCATCTGCTCTCCTTCTCAAGTGATCTGTATTCCTGTGAATAATTGATTTTCCTTCCTCTTTTAACTTTTTCTACATTTTTCTGACGGCTTTATGAACTTGTTCTCTCTTAAATATGCCTCTATGTTGTCCAGTCTGTCTGTATTGTACTGCACTAATTTCGCATTTGTGCATGATATCATTAATAGTCCCAATCCTACTGATATTATTCCCTTTTTCATAATTATTTTTCTCCTTCTCTATTTTTCTTCTTTTTGTAATTCTGATGATATCTCTCTACCTTAAAATTAAAATACAAAATATTAATTTAATTTAGTTTCAATACCTTCCAAGTCTCTGTTCCATCTTGTCAAGCATCCTCGTTCGTCTTGTGGAATGTCTCTATGTTGCTGTTTATCTCGTCAACTCTCTTCTTTATTCTCTGTACTTCTGCATCCATCTTTCGCTTTCACCCATGTTCTTGTACTTCGCCTTCATCGCTTTTTGCCTCAGCCTTTCTCTTTCTCTGCTCAGCTCCCTTGTTTCGCTTTGCTTTAGCTCCGCTTTCTTACTTCCGCTCACTGTTGGTGTGCTATGCTCGAGAATACTGTTACAGGTACTCACCCTCTTCAACTACTGAGTTCATAAGTTCCTGTTTTCTCTCGTCCTTCTCCTCTGCTGCCTTCTTCTGTTTCGCAACCTTTAACAGTCTTTCTATATCTCGGGTCTATCTTCTCTGCCATTGACAGCTGCCCACTGCAAATGCAAGCAGTGCCACTCCCATTATCTTCTTAGCTTTCATCTTCTCCCTTTCCTGTCTGTTTTTCTTATTCCTCTATTTCTTTGCCTTCTTTGTTTTCTCTGTCTTTGCCTTTCCTCTGCTCTTCACTTTCTTTGCTCTTCTTCTTCCTAACACTTCCATTGTAGCCATCCAGTTCCTTTTCTTCCCTAGCCACACTTCTTTACTACCTCTCATAGTAGTCAACCTTTATTGCAGCCCTGTTTGCATTGTATCTAAGCTTTTCCATCGGTGTTCTTGGTTTCACTTCTTCTTCTGCTTCACTTCTTCAACTCCCTCTGCTGTCTCCGTCTTCACTCTTTTCCACCTTCTTAGGTGCCTTCGCTGCCTTTCTTTCTGCTTCCTGCTGCTTATAGTAGTCATCCCTTGCCTCTTCAGTACATCCTGTGCACTGTTTGCCATCGCTACGCTTCCAACAGCTACAAAGAAGTCCTGCCAGAATTATCTTTTTCATATGTTCCTTCCTTTCTTTCCCGTTATAGTTTTAAAATACTAGTTCCCCATTATTGCAAGTATCTGTTCAAGTTCAGCTATCTTCTGTTCTTTCTTTTCTTTTATTAGTTTTGCTAGTGTTCTTGTAGTATACGTCAGTAGTTGTTAAGGACCTGTTTGTATTTATCTCTATGCCATCTCACTCTGAGTCCCTTCTTAAGTTTTTCAAATACCTTTTCTTTTCCTTCTTCCTTTGCCTTAAGATCTGCCACTTCAGTTTCAAGTTGCGCCTTCTGTGCTTCAAATTCCCTCTTCTTCTGTGCTTCCTTTTTCAAGAGGTCGTTAAACTTGTTCTCTATTGAGTTCAGACTCGCTTCCAGACTTGGTTTTTGTTGCCGAATAACCTAATGCCGCCATCACTAATAGCATTGACAGCAAAAGTATTTTTCTTTTCATAAATTCTCCTTAATATAGCATTACTTTTGAATAACATTATTTATTTTATAATATTGTTATTTATAATTAAAAATACACGTTAATCAATTAGTTTATTTATTTTTATTTAGCAATAAATAAAAAAATATGTTTTCCATCATATGTCTCTGTATTTTTCATTTGTTCATTTTTACTAATTATAACACATTTCAATGATATTGTGCTATTTAATTTTTAAAATTCTTTTATATATTTATTTATGAAATATGATATAAGATATATTTTATATATATTTTTAATATCATTTATATATGAATATTTATTCAAATAAAGATGTTCTCATATTTAAAATTATTGTGTTTTTAATCTTACATATCTTATTTTCGATTAAATTAAATCAATAAAAAGAGACTAATTTTATTAATAAGTAAATATGATTTCTCTATAGTTACAATAGATAGGGTACTGAGATTTCAAAATTATAAATTGTTATTAATATTGAATTCATTTATGGAAAAAGGAGTTCATAAAACTCAACAACAAAAAGATTCAAAGCTGTAACTTCTATATAATAAAAGAAAGCTGAACTCAAAATTCTAATCATTTTGAGACAGCTCCATTTTTGTTTCTCTTCACAAAAATAATATATTTCTAACGAAAATCTTTCCTCCAGAATCAGAATCTATTAGTAGATAGCTCTGAATCCTATTCATCCTCTTACATTCTTACCTTTTTGTATCATATCCTCCGTTTAATGTCACTCCAAATCTCTGATTCTCTATTCCGATATTTAAGTCAGCTTTAAAGTTTCCTTTTCTGTCGTCCTTCTCGCCTCTTATATTAAAACCAGTCTGCATCCGTATATGATACTTTTTGCCATGTTCTTTACATTTCCTACTTTTTCCTAGCTCATTTCATAACCTAGTCCTAATGTTGTCACAAATGTCGTCTTAACTGCCATAGGCTGTCTGTAGCTAAATTCCACTCCTACTTCCGGTCTTATTGAGTAGTAGTCGTTTCCTTTTACGTCAAGTCTCATTTCTCCTGACTTTTCCTTGATTGTAGTAAATCTTCCATATTCAAGTTTTAAAGCTTCCCGTATGGTCTTATGCTTGTTCTTTCACTTGTTCTTATGTTATATCCCAGTTCATTCTTAACTGCTACTCCATATGTTGTATAGTCTGACTTCGCATTGAAGATTTCATCAACTACAAGATACTTTCTGTGCATATCATTTCTTGATACATATCCTTCTCCTGATATTGTCCATCTCAATGATCCGTTATGATCTGCAGCTGGTGACATTGTCTTGAAGATTCCAAGTTTTAACATTGTCTGGTTTTCTTTTGATTTTCCTATGTCCTTGAACTTGAATCTGTTATGTACCGCTCCCTGCATACCATCCTGAGCTGTTTCCAAGTTTAACTGTTTTCATCTTCATGTAAATATGCAAATCCGTATGCATTACTTGTATAGTCTATTATTCCTGCTGTATCTGTGTTATACTCATCTCTCATTCCAAATACTTTTTATTTTATTTGACTGCTTTAGACTTAGTATCCCATTCCTTAGACAGGTGACTAATTTCCTTATCAATTAATCTTCCAGTTCCGTATGTTCTCTGCTGTACATTCGCATACTGGTGTCCCATCATTTCATCTACTGCCTGATAGAATAGAACTGCTTCATTTTTTCCAATGCTGTTCAACTTACCGAATAACTGTCTTTCTCTTGTTCCAAGTTCTTCAACTCCGTATCTCTGTTCCAAGACCGTCCAAGAAATTATACGTATCTTTAACTTCAACAGGCGTTGCTTCATTTCCTGCCCAAGCTGTATAAGAATTACCTTAACCATGAAAAATGTTTGTCATTGTTCCATCATTAGGATTCAATGTTGGCGTTGCAAAGCCAGTTCAGTCCTGCAGAATAAATATTCCAGTTTGCAACTCCACTTGTTCTTATTGCATTGTTATATGGATCTAAAATTTTAGGATCATTTTACTAAAAATAGATCTACTGTTTGTCATTTCAGTTGCTTCTGTACCTATAATCAGGTCAGCTTCCTGAGTCAGGTTTCCTAATCCATTTATTGCACTTGTATAATCTTTTTCCTGATGTATTTACATACATTCCAATACTTGATGCTGAAACTCAATTGGGATTTTTTGCAAATGTATTTACTACTACAGGTGTCTGTTTTCCACTCCGTTAATTGTTACAGTTACATCAGCAGCCTGAGCTCCTTGAGGCGCATCAATTGCTCCATCCTACTCCCTTACCTGTTGGAGGTGTTGTGAATTCCTGCACAGTATCTTCCTGTCTGCTACTTCCATTTACTGTAATATTACCGTAGTTGGCAATAGTTACTCCTTTTAAGTATACACCTACTCCGTTTGAACCGTTGATTGTGATTGAACCTGTATTGTTAAGTGTTGAACCTGTTCCCAAGTAAACTCCAACCACATTTGAATAATTTCCTGATCCTGTGTGAATATTACCTGTATTCGTTACAGTTGCTCCATTATCAGCATAGATACCTGTTGTATTGTTTCCATTTCAATTCTATGTTACTGTTATTAACTGCTGTACTTCCTGCCCCACTTGCGTACATACCTATACTGTAGTCACCATTTACTCTTATTGTACCGTTATTTATTACATTACCTGTATCACTGTTCTGATATCCTGCAGCCATACCTATTCCAAATGCATTTGTTGAAGCATCTGAGCACTCTGATTGTGATTATACCTGTATTTGTTGCTGTACCTCCACCAATTGAGTAAATACCTACGTTTCCAATACCATTTCCAAAATCCATATTTCCTGAATTTGTTACAGTTCCAGCTGAATAAATACCGTAGTTTATCCACCAGTTGCACTTAATAGTTTGTAGAGTTATTTACAGTTCCAGTAGCATCATTTGAATAAAGCATAAATATTGTTTGCTCCCAGTCCCTACATTTGCAACCGTTGAATTAATCATATTACCACTTCCTGCATTTTGCTATTGCAACTGATGTATTTCCTAAATTGAATGCAGTCCCACTGTTAGTTATAGTCTGACCAGCTCCTACTGTATATACACCTACTGCTTCAGAAGCTCCTGTAGCAATTGTTCTCCAGTAAGATTTACATTTCTCCTTGAGAATATAACCCTACACCTTTATCTCCTACTGTAATCGTTCCTCCTGATACATTAGAAGCATATCCGAACATACCAATACCATTTTTGACCTACCGTGATATTTCCTGAGTTAGATGTAGTATAATTTGTAGCTGTACTATCTCCGTATAGACCTACACTGCTATCTCCCTAATGTTATATTTCCAGTATTTTCAAGAACTGCACCTGCTGCAAGTGTTGCCCGCTGGTTTTAAATAGAACACCTACTGAAGTTGTTCCTGCACTTGTTATAGTACCCTGCATTTGTTACACCCTGAGTTGTTGAACCTTCAGAGTACATACCTGTTGAACTGTTTCCCATTGTTATGGTACCCTAGTGTTTGTAAGGATACTGTCAGCCACTCCGTAAAGTCCTGTAGATGTATCTCCTATTGTGATTGTTCCTGTTGCATTGTTGTTGAGAACTCCAAATTTAGCATACATACCTGTTGAGTTTGCTCCACTTAAATTTATTGATCCATCATTATTTAAAGTAACTTTCTGTTCTGTTAGTTGTCAAGTTTTCTTGTGCAATTGCAGTTTGTCCTGCCTGAGTTCCTGTTATTGTGTTACTATTATTATTATCAATTGATGAATTCGAGATTTCTAATTGATTGTATGCGTCATTTGCATCATCAAGATTAATTGATTGATTTAGTGCAAGTTTACTCCAAATACAACATAAATGTCTTATAGTCACTTCCTGACTATATGTGCTCCTAAAGAACTTGCTAATCCAGTACCTGCAGTATCTGACAGGGTTCATTGCCACATCAGAAGCTATGAACAGTCTTGAACCGTGTGCCATGTTAAGAGTCAGTTGTCCAATTGTTCCACCAAACGTACTTGCTGCCCAACTTGATATATTAGAACTTCCAAATGGTGAATATCCGTTACCTTGATAATAGAATGCAGTACCTCTTGTATTAGCATCAATGTACTCCTGCTATATTTGCAGTAGTTGCACCTGTAAAGTTTATATGCCCAGCATTATCAGCAAAAAATGCTAATGATTTTTGTTGTGTATCAACTGTAGTACCATTTAATTTTGATTGTACCACCTTTTTGCATACGTATTGAACGCTCCTCCTGTAGCTTTTTTATAGTACCGCCCGTAATATCAACAGTACCTCCACTTTGACCTAATGCACCAATTGAAGCACTTCCATCAACAGTTATAGTCTCTCCACCTGTTTGGTGATAGTACCGTTATTCATTGCTACAAGCCCAACTGCACCATCCGTATCACTTGAAAGCAGTTCCTGCTACATCCACTTGACCACTGCTTGTTATTGTTGAATTATCAGCTATCAATGCTTTTAACAGAAGCACCTGTTGCGGAAATCTTTCCTGTACTTGTTGATGTTCCTGCATTTTTTTGCAAACACACCTGTAGATTTATCAGCAGTTTACTGTAATATCGGCAGCAGATGTCATAGAAACATTAGTGAATATCCCTATATTTTTCACTACCACCTGTTATATTAATAGCATGGTTTTGTTCCTGTAGAACCTAAAATTGACTGTTCCTTGTTTTACAAACATACCGTATTCTTACTTCCTGCTATATCTATTTTTGTAATCATTTAATGCAAATGTATTTCCTGATGTACTTTGGAAATAAACACCTGTATTTTTACTTCCTGAAATATCTAGATTTATTATAGAAGCTCTAGATGTTCCTGGTAATGTTGTTACTATATTATCAGATGTACTTCTACTAAAGGCTGCTCCGCCATCTAAGTCCATCCATCCTTTAAACACTACACCCGCTGAATCTGAACCTGAAATTTTTATAGGATTATTCAACAAGATTTCAGCTGCATCATATGAATATGTATTATCAACAACAATTCCATACTGAGTACTTCCTGTTAAATTAATAGTACCATCATTTATATATGACCAACCACTATTTGCAGAAGATGTCGGAGATTGAATTACTGCAAGAATATCATTTGAACCACCTATATTAATAGTTCCACCTTGATTGTGAAAAATAATGTTGTCTGTTAACATTTCCACCTTTCATTAAGCGCTATCCAACCTATATTATTATTTTCCTGCTGTTGTTATTGTACCTTTGTTCACAAATCCAATATTAGAATTTTTGTGTTGTCCCACTATGATACTGTGAAGTCCATAAAACTAAATTACTACCATTTAAATTAACATTTTTATTATTTACCCATGTTGAATCTCCATGATTATCATGTCCATCTGTATGGAATAACCATCTTTGATAATTTGAACTTCCTGTACCTGAGTAATCAATATCAGAATTTATATTTTATAGTATGTCCACCAATTAGTTTCATTACTGCATAATAGTTGGCTCCTGTACCACTAAAGTCTAACACTGCAGCACCTGCATTAGTATTATTATGATTACTTCCATATCTACCTGTGAAAGTTATTCCTTTAGCAGTCAAATCAAAAGTATTACCATTTGCAGTTACTGTTAATTTTTCCACCATCCATATCTTGTTGTGCGATTGCTCCAACTAATGAACTTCCATTAGTTGCACTTGCTCCTAACTGATCCTGTCCAACCTCTATCCCACTTTTTAAGTAAGTAGCACCATTTGCAATCCATGCATCATCATCATTTTCCAGTTGAAGGAGCTGTAATTGATGGAGGATTTACTTTGGCGCATCTGGTGCAGTAATATTAGGCGTTACCGGTGTAAAGTTTATTGCCTGTGGTAAATTAGGTTTGTGTAGCTGTAAGAGGAGTAACTGTTGGAGCAGTAAACACTCTAGGATTAATTCCAGCACTTACTTCAAATGCTACAATTGGTTCTCTTACTGGAGATGTACTTGCAAGACCATATGAACTTGGTATACCCTGTCTGTTATTTGACGATGCTGAACGTGGGTTTGAACTTTTAGCAAGTAATGAAAAATTATTACTGTCAGGTGATACATATCTTTCATAGGATCTGCACTTCTTTTCAAAAATCCCCTCATAAGGATATTTTTCCTTCTTATCTCCTCTTCCTTTGTAAGTTCCTCTCCAGTCACTGTAGAAATAGTTCATTCCAAACTGCCATGAACTCCATGGAGATTTAACTACATGGTCTCCTGTTCCATTAACTGTATTAACTCAAGGTTTGATGATTTTAATAACTTATTGTTTTCAGCCTTCGCTTCCTTAAACAACTTCTTCATATCTGTTATCGATGTCTGAAGTCCTCTTCTTGCCTGTTCTACACTGTCTGTTTCAGGCGCTGTAAAAGATATTAAACCTGTTAACAGGAATGTAAACAATAATGCTGAATTGTATTTTACATCTCTACATCTTTTAGCAAATGTTCTTAATTCTTTTTCTATTCTTTTCAAATTATTAGTCATACTTATTCCTTTCTTTCATATATTTTTATTACTGCTGGCTTCCTCTTCTTGCAAGCTTGAATTCTATTCTTCTGTTCTGTGCTCTTCCCTCTGATGTACTGTTTGTCGCTACTGGCTCTTCTTCCCCTTTTGATACCGTTCCTTTTTATTCTGCTAGGGTCAAGTCCAAATTCCAGTAACTTCGCCTTTTACGCTCTGTGCCCTTCTCATTCCCAGCTTCATGTGTAGGCATTGCTCCCTTTGAATCTGTATGCCCTTCTATCACTACTTCATAGTCGTTGAAGTTTACATATTCTATGAACTTATGTAACATCTCAAAATACTGAGGTTTTACATTCGACTTGTCAAAGTCAAAGTTCAAACTTCTCTCGTCCATTACAACTATCTGCTGGTCCGGTCCTTCTCTTCCGCTATTATTTCTGTTATGTCTATCCTGTCTATCTCAAGGGCATTTATTCTTATCGTATTTTCCCTCATCTGTGTTGTTGTCAGCTTTTCTCGCCGCAGATGATACCGAAGATACTGACCAACAACATCGCTACACCCGCTACTACTGTTGCTGTTCTTCTAGATATGCATCCTGCCTCCTTCTCAAGTGATCTGTATTCCTGTGAATAATTGATTTTCCCTTCCTCTTTTAACTTTTCTACATTTTTCTGACGGCTTTATGAACTTGTTCTCTCTTAAATATGCCTCTATGTTGTCCAGTCTGTCTGTATTGTACTGCACTAATTTCCGCATTTGTGCATGATATCACTAATAGTCCTAATCCTACTGATATTATTCCTTTTTCATAATTATTTTTCTCCTTCTCTATTTTTCTTCTTTTTGTAATTCTGATGATATCTCTTACCTTAAAATTAAAATACAAAATATTAATTTAATTTAGTTTCAATACCTTCAAGTCTCTGTTCCATCTTGTCAAGCATCTCATTTGTCTTGTGGAATGTCTCTATGTTGCTGTTTATCTCGTCAACCTCTTCTTTATTCTCTGTACTTCCGCATCCATCTTTTTCGCTTTCACTCATGTTCTTGTACTTCGCCTTCATCGCTTTTTGCCTCAGCCTTTTCTCTTTCTCGCTTCAGCTTCCTTGTTCCTCTTAGCTTCAAGCTCAGCCTTCTTACTTGCTCACTGATGGTGTGCTTATGCTCGGAGATACTGTTACAGGTACTTCACCCTCTTCAACTACTGAGTTCATAAGTTCCTGTTCTTTCTCATCCCTTCTCCTCTGCCGCCTTCTTCTGTTTCGCAACCTTTAACAGTCTTTCTATGTTCGGGTCTGTCTTCTCTGCCATTGACAGCTGCCCACCACCGTGCAAGCAGTGCCACTCCCATTATCTTCTTAGCTTTCATATCTTCTCCCTTTCCTGTCTGTTTTTCTTATTCCTCTATTTCTTTTGCCTTCTTTGTTTTCTCTGTCTTTTGCCTTCTGCTCTTTCACTTTCTTGCTCTTCTTATTCCCTAACACTTCATTGTAGCCATCCAGTTCCTTTTCTTCCCTAAGCTACACTTCTTACTACTCTCTCACTAGTAGTCCACCTTTATCGCTGCCTTGTTTGCATTGTATTCAAGTTTTTCCATCGGTGTTCTTGGTTTCACTTCTTCTTCTGCTTCTACTTCTTCAACTCCCTCTGCCGTCTCCGTCTTCACTCTTTCCACCTTCTTAGGTGCCTTCGCTGCCTTTCTTTCTGCTTCCTGCTGCTTATAGTAGTCATCCCTTGCCTTCTTCAGTACATCCTGTGCACTGTTTGCCATCGCTACACTTCCAACAGCTAAAGAAGTCCTGCCAGAATTATCTTTTTTCATATGTTCCTTCCTTTCTTTCCCGTTATAGTTTTTAAAATACTAGTTCCCCATTATTGCAAGTATCTGTTCAAGTTCAGCTATCTTCTGTTCTTTTCTTTTATTAGTTTTTGCTATGTTCTTGTAGTATACGTCATAGTTGTTGAGGACCCTGTTTGTATTTATCTCTGATGCCATCTCACTTCTGAGTCCTTCTTAAGTTTTTCAAATACCTTTTCTTTTCCTTCTTCCTTTGCCCTAAGATCTGCCACTTCAGTTTCAGTTGCGCCTTCTGAGCCTCAAATTCCCTCTTCTTCTGAGCTTCCTTTTCAAGAAGGTCGTTAAACTTATTCTCTATTGAGTTCAGACTCGCTTCCAGACTTGGTTTTGTTGCCGAATAACTTAATGCCGCCATCACTAATAGCATTGACAGCAAAAGTATTTTTCTTTTTCATAAATTTACTCCTCATTTTTTAATTACATAGAAAAATTTTTCTACTTTTTCCAATTAATGAATTTATAAAGAGACATACAAAGTTATACATATCATATAATATTTATTATATATCTCTTTGCTTTTAATTTGTTTTTAACATTATAACATATTTTATTGTTCATGTGTTAAAATTATCTATATTTTTATCATATATTTTTATACATAAACTATTATATCATATATATTAAAAAATATATTCTAATGTATTAAATAAATTTAACGGAATAATTTTAAAAATGGTTGTTTAACAAAGACAATATTTTAAGTACATAAGTAATAATTGTCTTCGCACTTCTTTATGATTTCTTTTTGGGATATTTCATTTATCAAAATAAAAACATGTATTTTTAAACTTTGCAATTTTTAATTATGCAGTTTTTAATACATGTCATATTTATAAATTTTTCTATTCTATTTTTCTTATGATTAACTTCCAATCTCTATCAATAGCAAAAACACATTAAAAATCTATTTATAGATAACTACAATCAATGTTATGGTTTAATTAAAGTGGTACACCCTAGGGGATCGAACCCCTGTTGCGGGATGAAAACCCGATGTCCCTAACCACTAGACGAAGAGGGTGCACATGGTGGATCTAGCTGGACTTGAACCAGCGACCACGCGGTTATGAGCGGGGCTCTAACCAACTGAGCTATAGATCCATATGGCGTGCCTGAGAGATTCGAACTCCTGGCCCACGGGCTTAGAAGGCCGTTGCTCTATCCAACTGAGCTACAGGCACATATGGTTTTATTATGTTGACTAGTGGTGAGCCATACTAGAATCGAGACCAGTGACACCATGATTAAAAAGTCATGTGCTCTACCGACTGAGCTAATGGCTCATAATTAATGGAGCGGGAGACGAGGGTCGAACTCGCGACATTCAGCTGGAAGGCTGACGCTCTACCAACTGAGCTACTCCCGCATAATTTTTCTGGTGCCTCAGGGCGGACTTGAACCGGCACGGGATAAATTCCCACAGGATTTTAAGTCCTGTGCGTCTGACCCGATTTCGCCACCAAGGCATCTTTTAAAATCCTATTTTGTTTATCTCTGACAACCTGAGTCAGTATAACATAAACTTGTTTTCTTGTCAACATTTTTAGCTTACTGATTAAGTACTTTTGTTTTCTTCTCTTAGTACTTAATCAGTATACAAAACTCATATAAATTGTCAAATTAAAAATATAATTAATTTGAAAGTTTTTGAAAAATAATTGTATTAATTGCCTTCTACATATTTTTATTATATTTCTAGCCTTTTTCAACTATTTCACTCATCATGTACCTTCCGGCTTAAACTTTCTCCAGAACAGCGACTTCTATTTTTCTTAGGTTTGGGAAATTTCATATATCTTGAATATGCTTCAAAGGCACCTTTTATTCCCAGACATTGAACATCTACATCGAGTTCCTTAGCTATTATTGCAAATACTTTTTAAATTCTGCAACTTTTTCCATCTTTAGTTCTTGCACCTTCAGGAAAAATAAGCACATTTTTTTCCAGCTTTGACATTTCCTGCTATTTCCTCAACACTTTTTCTTAATATTTTTATTTATATCTATCAATCACCACATTTCCACTGACTGACAAGCAGTTTCAAAATCCCTTTTTAAAATACCAGTCTATTGCCAGAAAAATTGTATTATAAAGTATTCCCGCAGGTAACAGGCTTCCAAGCACTAACGAATCTATAAAACTCTGATGGTTTGAAACAAATATCTGTGGCTTGTCGTTTAATTTATCCCTGTTCACTCTTTTTCAATCTGAAATATAATTTTATTGTCAAATCAAAAGGGTCTTAATACTCTTGTCGCCCATCTGTTTTCTTCAACAGGCGGTGCTGCATCTATTATTTTTTCCAGTCCACTTCTCCACTTTCTATTTTTGTTGCCTTTTCATTAATGTATTCAGACAGTGATTTCAAGTTAGATATTTCAGAAAATTTCTCTTCATCAAGCTGAATTCCAAAACTGTTTTCAACATATGCATTCAACAATATCCAGTGAATCCATTCCTATTTCCAGTTCAAGATTTTTCTTCAGGCTGTGCTTCTATCCCTTTTAATTTTTATATAGTCCTTCAGAAGTCTATAAACTTCGTTATCAGGTTCTTCCACTTTTTTCTTTTTGACATTTGTTTTTAGATACAGTTCAGGAAGCATAAATCTTCTAAGTTTTCCTACCCTTGTTTTTGGAAGTTCCTCTTCATATAGCTTATAATCCAGAATTTTTTCATAATTATGAACAGTAAGATTGTAATCTTCAACGATATTCTTTATATAAGCTTTTATATTTGTTATTCCCTGTTTTCTACATTCGAGTAAATCAGGAACAATTATCGCCACAAGTTTGTCATTATGACCAAATACTCCTAATTCCTTTATGAGCCTTTTACTTTTTCAATTACTTTGTTTTCCAGCTTTTCAGGGATCAATATTTTTCCCGTTTGAAAGTACTATCATGCTGTTTCTTCTTCCACGGATAGTTATATATCCTTCATCATCAATGGAAGCCAGATCACCTGTTTTTAGAACCATCCATCTTCAGTTGTTACTTCAGCTGTCTTTTCAGGTTTATTGTAATAACCTTTCACAACAATAGGACCTTTTACCCATAATTCTTCATCTACTATTTTTGCTTTCTATGTTATCCAGTTTTTCCACTGTTCCTATTTTACGTTCTTTTCCTTGTATTAACTGCAATTACAGGAGAATGTTTCTGTAAGTCCATATCCTTCCTGTACATATATTCCTAATGTTTCATAAAATTCTCTATTTCAGGATCCAGTTTGCTCCTCCTGAAACTATGAACGTAAGTTCATCTCCAAATTTTTCTATGAACTTTTACAAATACTTTCCTTCTTATTTTAAAAGATTTTTATTTTTTTGTCATAGTTTATATATAGTTCTCGTAATAAACTTTGAATCAATCTGCTGCTTTTATTCCATCATAGAAAAGTTTTAAATACCCTTGGAACTCCAACTAGCGCAGTAACATTATTTTTTTATCAAGAGCTTCTAAAATTTCCTTGCTAGCTATTTTCTTTACAAAAACTATTGATGCCTGGTATTTCAGTATTATCAGCACTGTTGCTGTTAGCGGAAGAACATGATGGAAAGGAAGCAATGCAAGTGATCTGATTACTCGGCTCCAGAAGATTCTTTCAAGTCCTTCCAGTTCTGAACTCAGGTTATTGAAAGTCAGATAACTCCTTTGGAAATCCAGTTGTTCCAGAAGTATATAACATCGTTGCTATGCTATCTCCTTCAGGATTTTCAAGCTCAAAAATCTCCTTTTTATTATTTCCATTTTTATTTTCATCAATTGAATGACTGTCTACATTAATTATTGTCACTTGACTTTTATCATACATTGCGAGACTGCTTCTTAACATTTTTCTCAGTCTCGTCTGAACAGATTATAAACTTAGGTCCTGAATCTTCAAGAACATATAAAATTTCCTTGCTATTACTAGTGAGAATCCAATGCAATAGGTACTCGCTTTTTCTATCCCATAAGGCAAAATAAAGTGTAAATCCATTCGTCTGTTTTCCATCAGAATTAATCCAAAATCATCTTTTTCAGCAGTTACTACATTTTCTGAAAAATATTTTTACATTGTTAACTAATTCAGTATAATTTATTTTTTGTCATTAAAATCAACAAGCGCAAAGCCTGTCTCCTCTATTCAAGAACATAATTCCTCCATTTCAAAATGTTAAAGAATATAAATTTAATTAAGTATACCATAATTTTATAAATAATAAAATAAAAATGAAGCTATCCTCAAAAATATAAATACAATACTAAAATCTATATTTTTTTGAGACAACTTCATTCAAAAAATTATTTTTCATATAATCTTAAAATAAAATTTTTAGAAATTATTTTTCTATAGTAAGTTTATTCCATTTTTTCACACTCTGCTATTATTTCATCAGACCATAACTGATGCCTGAACTTCTCCAATATGAGCCCTTTGAAGCAGGAACATGCATATTCTTGACTGTCCTATTCCTCCTATTGTGAAAGAGGCAACTCATTATTTAAAAGCATTCTATGGTACTCGAGCTCTTTTCTTTCTTCCAGATTAAGCTCCTTAAGCTGTCTTTCAAGTGATTCACTATCCACTCTTATTCCCATTGATGAAAGTTCCAAGGCACTGTCAAGTATAGGATTCCACATTATAAGATCCCCATTCAGATCCCAGTCATCATAATCTGGAGCCCTTCCATCATGTCTTTGTTTAGACTCCAGTAATTTTCCTATCTGCAGTATAAAATATTGCTCCATTTTCCTTTGCAAATCTATTTCTCTTTCTCCAGAAGGAATCTCAGGATATAAATTTTTCCAGTTCCTGTGAAGTTATAAAAGTAACTTTTTCAGGTAAAAATTTAGTATAATTTTCATATTTTTCAGCTAGCATTTTTCTGTCTTTTTTAAAATACTAAATATATTTTTATTTACAATTTCCTTCAAAAATCAATAGTTCTATCTTCTTTATTTATAACTTTTTCCCAATCCCACTGATCTACATATATTGAATGCGTATTATCAAGTCTTCATCCTCTTATGGCATTCATATCAGTATAAATTCCTTCACCTGAATTTACACCATATCTCTTTAATGCAAGCCTCTTTCCATTTAGCAAGCGAATGAACTATTTCAATAATCTCCTTCAGCTTCCTTCATTTCAAAATGAAACAGGTCTTCAACTCCACTGAGGTTATCATTTAAACCTGTATCTCTTTTACAAACAGTGGAGCTGATATTCTTGTTAAGTTTAACTCTCTGGAAAGTTCCTTTTCAAAAATCCTTAATCAGTTTTATTGCAAAATTTCTGTTTCCATTATATTTTGTCTGGAAGTATATCCTTCCGTATTATAATACTTGACATCTTTCTACTCCTAACTACAAATCTACAATAATATATTTATTGACCAAATAAAAATGGCGCACCCAGCAGGAGTTGAACCCACAACCTTCTGATCCGTAGTCAGACGCTCCCATCCAATTGAGCTATGGATGCATTTTAAAGTGTATATATAATTTATGGCGGAGAAGGAGGATTTGAACCCTCGATCCAAGTTTTAGCCCGGATACTCCCTTAGCAGGGGAGCATTCAGCCTTCTGCCACTTCTCCACGTATATAAAATTAAATGGCGGGTGAACAGGGATTCGAACCCCTGAGAGCTTTCGCCTTGCCGGTTTCTCAAGACCGGTCCCTTTAGCCGTTCGGACATTCACCCACACTTACTCGATTACTATATCATACTTTTCTATATTTTGTCAACATATTTTTCTGATATGATAAATATATGCTTTTTTCCTTTATTTGCATATCTTATTTTCTTTCCTAGTTTTCAGCTTTCATTTTTAAAATTATAGTACTATATATCATTTATTAGCTTGATAATTTATTGTTAGAAATATATGAGGTCTGTCTCAAAAGAAAAATTAAAAAGTTAACATAAAAATATGTTTCATTTATTTTTCCTATTTTGAGACAGACTGATTTCTTTACTTAAATAAATTTTATTGTGTTTTAAAAATTTCAACTATTCTTCTCCGTTTTCAGAAAAATTCTCCCATGTTTCTAAATTTTTTTCATATCTTTTTCCAGCAGTTCTCCAGTGAATATTTATCAATTCTTTTAAACTCTTTCAGAACAGCAGCTTTTTAGATTTTTGGCAACCTTTTTCAAGATTCCTATGGCACCTGCCCAGAGGTTCTTCTATTATATCATCAATAACTCCAAGCGATTTAAGGCTTATTGCATCCATTTTTCAGGCTTTTTGCTGCCTCAGCCGCCTTTAGTTGAATCGTTAAAACAGTATTGATGCGCAGCCCTTCAGGAGAAATTACTGAATATACACTGTTTTTCAAGCATAAGAACCGAGTCAGCAACTCCTATTCCTAAAGCTCCTCCCACTTCCACCTTCCCTATTATTACAGAAACAATCGGCACTTTCAGTCCAAAACATTTCAGCCAGATTCTTAGCAATGGCCTCTCCCTGTCCTTTTTCTTCTGCTTCTATTCCAGGATATGCTCCCGCAGTATCTATAAAGTGTTAGTATAGGCAGCTCAAATCTTTCTGCCATTCTCATCAGCCCTCAATGCTTTTCGATATCCTTCAGGGCTCGCCATTCCCAAAATTTCTGAACATATTTGAATCAAGATCTCTACCCTTTCTGGTGTCCTATTATCATTATATTATAACCATCTACAGAAGCCAATCCACCTATTATCGCATGATCATCCTTTTGAAAGTCTATCTCCATGAAGCTCTACAAAATCCTGTGTCAGCATATTTTATATAATCAAGTGTATAGGTCTTTTGAATTTCTGGAAATCTGTATTCGTTTCCCAGGAATCCAATTCATTTTTCATTGAAAATCTTTATATCTTTTTTCAAGTTCTTTTTCAAGTTCTTCTATTTGCTCTGAAAAATCTATATTTTTCTTTGGAAAATACTTTTTAATTCTTCTATTTTTATCTTCCAGTTCCTTAATTTCATCTTTCAGGCTCATACTTTCTCCAAATTTATATAAGTTTTTTTCCAGTATACGATAAATCGTAGTTTTTAATTCTTTTCCTTTCAGCAATTACATCAACCATTCCATGCTCTAGCAGAAAATTCCGCCCTTTGAAATCCTTTTTGGCAATTTCTGATTTACTGTTTGTTCAATAACTCTGGGACCTGCAAAACCCAATCAATGCATTAGGTTCTGTAACTATTATATCTCCCAGCATGGCAAAAAGAAGTTGTAACTCCTCCTGTAGTAGGATCTACAGGCACTGAGATAAAAGGAATTCCTGCTTCATTTCAATCTTTTTTACTGCTCCTGAGTTTTGGCCATCTGCATCAATGACAGAATACCCTTCCTGCATTCTTGCACCACCTGAGCTTGAAACAACAACAACAGGGTATATTTCTTTTCCAATCCTCTTTCAAGAGCTCTTGTTATTTTTTTCTCCAACAACAGAACCCATGCTTCCACCCATAAAAGTTAAATTCCATTACTGCTATACTTATATCTATTCCATTTATTTTTCCTGTTCCACTTATTACTCCGTCAAGCATTCTGCTTTTTTCCTGAGAGCCTTCAACTTATCCTGATACCCCGGAAAGTTGAGAAAATCTTTCTAGATGACAGTGTTATGTCGTCTTCAATGAAAGTCTCCTTTCATCTATTAACAGCTCAATTCTTTCAAAATGCTGTAAGTCTGAAATAATGTCCACATTTAGGACAGATATTCAGGTTATTCTTTAAATCCTCATTATATATAATTTCATTACATCTGTTGCACTTCTTTCCATTTATTATCATCAACTATGTCCATGCTCAGTTTTGACTTTTGATGTGAGTGTGACATATTTATTTTTCGATTTTTACTCGAAAAATAATCCCATTTTTTCACCTCTCTATGTAAATTTGCTTTTAAATTTTATGAAATAACTTATGTTATCTAAAATTTTAAAACTTATACTCTATGTTAAAACTAAATTATTTCTCCAGTACTAATTTTACCACATAAATTTGATTATTTAAAAAATTTTTTCAATTTCGTATTTATATTTCATCAAAAGCAATATAATAACAGCATAAATATAGATTTTGACTTTTATCATTTTTCCCATATTTTCTGTCACCTACTATAGGATATCCATAATTTGAAATCTGAGCTCTTATCTGATGCTTTTCTCGGTAACAAGATTAATATCAAGTACCGTTTTTCCAATATTTTTTTATTATTTTTCAGATAACTTTTCTTTTCAATACATCTGAACTCTGTTATGCTTTTCTTTCCTTCAATCTCATTTTCCAGTTACAGAAACACCATGTTCCCTCACTACAAGATAATTTTCTATTGTAAATTTTTCTTTCTTTATAATTCCATGAACAACAGCAATGTATTTTTATGAACTTCATTATTCCGTATTTTTCTGAAATATAACGTAAAAACTTTCTAATGTCTTGCATCCGATTACAAGTCCGGAAGTTTCATAATCCAGTCTATTTGCAAAAATTGATATTTTTCACTGTTATAAATTTCCTTAAATATTTCTGAAAGTCCATATTTATGACCCTGTCCCTTTATGCATAGGAATATTTCTTCTTTATTTACAATGAAAAATCTTCATTCTCAAATATAACACTTTTTATATTTATCCAGTATCTATTTTATTTTTTCTATAATTTCTATTTTCATCAGAAGAAATTTTCAGCCTTTCAAAATATTTTACAGATATTTTTCATTTAATGAAAGTCTATAATTTTCCTTCACTTTTTCCCACTCGACTTTTTACGTCACCTTTTTCGTAAAAGCCTGAAAAATCTTACTTAAAGATTCATTTTTTAAATTTCCTCTTTATATATCTGTCTATCCTCATTCCTTCTGATTTCACTGTCTACAATATATTCAAAAATTTTTCATCATGATTCCTCATTTTCTTTTATTCTATATGAACTTTTATACTCTCTACTATTCCTATCATAATAAATGAAGAAAGAAAAGAGCCTCCATAACTGAGGAAAAGCAGAGGTTTACCTGTTACAGGCTACAAGACCAATTGTCATTCCTACATTTACTATTACATGCATAAAAATATTCCACATATTCCATAAAGGATGAGCTTTCCAAAGTTATCATGAACCATCCTGCTTATCCGCATGATGTCTATTATAAGGAAAAAATAGAGAAGTAGAACTATTGCCGATCCTACAAATCCCATTTCTTCTGATATTACAGAAAAATAAAATCTGTCTGTGCTTCAGGTAAAACTCCAATCTGCTTTGACTTCCCTGTAATACTCCTTTTCCAAAAGTACCTCCCGATCCTATTGAAATTTTTGACTGGGTCACATGCCATCCGCTTCCCTTTACATCTTTCTCAGGATTTAAAAAGTTCTCCACCCTTGTTCTCTGATAGTCTTTCAGAACATATTTATACACAGGATAGACTGACAGCAAAAATCACAACTCCTATAATCCATATAGGTTTCATATTTGCACCATATAGAAATATCATAAATACAAAGGAAGTTATTGTTATAAGTGTCGTTTCCAAGATCAGGGCTGTGTCAGTATCAGCAAAAATTAATGGGTATTACAGGAAGAATAGCATCCATTATATCCTTAAGGTTATTTATTCCACTTTTTATACTTTTTCAACAATCCAAAAATGCAATTATCACTATTATTGCTATCTTTTACAAATTCTGACGGTTGAAGCTGGAAAGGACCTATTTTTAACCATCTCTGTGCTCCAAGTGTCTTTTTACCTACAACTCTTACTAAGTACAAGCAGTACAGTCGAAAGTCCCATATATTTTCCATATATGATCCTTGTATTCCCTATAATCTACAAACGACAGCAGAAACAGTAAGAACAGTTCCCAGTGTTATCCATATTAAATTCTGCATGACAAATCTCTGAGATCTTGTTGCACTGTATACAAAAATTGTACTTATTGTTACAAGTGAATAAACAAAAACAATATCATTTTATCCATTAATAACAGATTTGTTTTTATTTTTTCCATCAATCTTTGATTTTTGAAACATTTCTACCCCCTATACATTACCCAAAAATAGTTATATTTTTCAGTTATAAACATATTATTTAAAAATTTATTTATTTTTTTCCACTTCCACACTTTTCACTTCATTTTCAAACTCTTTTCACATCAAAAAATTTTCTTTTCTTTATAAACTGGTTTCCAAAAATATACATACGGGATTTAGGATTCTCCATTGAAAATGCTATTCTGCTAAGTGTTTATTTTTGCCTTCGAAGCTCACTTTCTGAAATTCCTTCCTGCTTAAGCTTTTAAACTCATTTAAAGTTATTTCTATTGCTTCTTCATAACTTTCCTTATTTGTTCCTATATAAGTGGAAATTACTCCCACCTTCACAGTAATTCTGATTATATGTATACACTGCATAGACAAGTCCTCTTTTTCCTTATTTCCTGAAATAATCTGGAACTCATGGATCCACCATTATTTCTGATCAGAATATTCGTATATATCTTATTTTTCATCCATAATTGATAGTCCTTTATGACTGATGCAGATATTTACTTGATTTATGTCTTTTTGTATATAATTTTCTTCCTTCATTAAATGCAAAAATCAGCACTGTTTCTTCTGTCAGTTTTTATTTCATCAAGCTTTTCCAAAAATACTCTTCAACTTTTCTGTATTGTTTTTCTTTATTAAATTTTCCTGAAACCGAAATAACAATATTATCCTTTTGTATATCTTTCCTATAATATTTTTATCATTTCAGAAGTAAAACTTCTGACACTTTCTTCGGTTCCTATTATAGGTTTACCATACTGTCCTGATATTGAATCAGAAGCATTTCAGTTCAGATACAAGATCATCTGGATTGTCTTTATACATTTTTATTTCTTCGATTATTACATCCTTTTTCCTTTTTCAAGTTCATCTTTATCTATCGTAGAGTTGACTACAATATCAAAGAGAATATCCAATGTTTCATTTAAATATTCACTTAACGCATTGATGAAAAAGACTGTCTGTTCTTTTGTTGTATGAGCATTAATACTTGATCCAAGATAATCTATTTCTTCAGATATCTGAAAATAGTTTCTTGAAGGTGTTCCCTTTAAATATCATATGTTCCATCACATGTGATATTCCTTCCTCGTTATCAGCTTCATCTTTTAGATCCTGTTTTCTACAAAATACTCCCTACTGAACAGGTAGAAATGTTGCTTAATTCATCAAATATTATGTTTATTCCTGATTTAGTCCTAACTACTTCTGTCATTTTTCTTCCTTCCATTTTTATATCATAAAAATTTATAAATATCTCCTGTAAAACTTTAATATTCTGCATTCATAAATAATCTTACTCCAACTATCAGATAAATCAATAATGGTAAAGAAAGCATGCCAGATATATCGGCATCGTTCCTGAAGAAGCTAGTGACTTCAGTATTGTACTTAATCCATAGTAGGAATATCCTATTATTACTGAAAGTCCTATATTTACAGCCGCTCCTCCTCTTACATATCTACTTCCAAGTGACAATCCTATAAAGCACATTATAAAAGAAGACAGTGCAAATGATATTCTATAGTAAAAATCTATTCTCATTGCTGTTGAATCTGCTCCAACCCTTGTAAAATAAACTATTTTTTCTCTCAGTTCAGGCATTGTAAGATTTTTTGAGCTACAGCCTCAGCAAGTATATCATCCATAGGAAGCTTTAAACTTAAAATTATTTGTATCTACTGGCTGTGTTGAATTTGTAACTCCATCATGTCTCCTTAAGATTTTCAAATGTCCACTCATTTGTCTTTAGATTTATTTTACCTGAAGTTGCAGTATATATCTTTACTTTATTCCTTTAAATCCTTCTTTCATCTTTTATTATTTCTATTTCCCTCATTATTCCTTCTTATTTATTTGCATAACCTGCATACAGTATGGTATCCTTTTTTCTCCTTACCATTATAAATTTTTTTCAACTTTTTACTGGTTCAAATTTTTCTATTTTCAATATTTTCATATTATTTTTCTTAGTATTGGATTTACCCTAATGTATCATAATTTATCCAAAGTACTGTAGTACTGACTAAAACAGAAAAATATCATTGGATACATTGCTACTCTTAAAGAAAACTTATACCACTTGTCTTTCATAGCAGTTATTTCAAGCTGTTTTCGCCATTTTACTTATACATAAACAGGCTTCGAGTAGAACTCCCAAAAGGAGCTGTATTTGTAACAATTTCAGGAATTCCATATGCCAGATACTTTTATAGATTCCTCTTGACTGTAAATTTCTCCATCCATTATCCATCCTGTAAGGTTTATACTTTCTGCAAGTAGAAAAATTAGGAAAGAACATCATCATTCCAAGAAAAAAACTTTTTACATAATTTCACAATTATATATTTATCTAATTTATTCATTTATTTAATTTCTCCTGTACTTTTTTATCGAAAAATAAACACATAGAATAAGAAGTATCGTATTTGGTATCCCACATTGCAATATTGCAGGATACATTATTTTTAAATACCATTACTTTTAGCATAGTTTACAATAGCTATATATGCAAATATTACAATAAGGCTTATTCCAAAACTTATTCCTCTTCCACTTCTTCTGTGTCCAACTGAAAGCAATACACTCCCAACCAGCATAAAAGTGTACTTGCAAGTGGTCCTATAAGCCTTTGATATATTTCTATAAGTGCTTTCAGTGCAGTTTCCCTTCATTTTCAGGTATTTTTATATTCTGATCATGAAAACTGTTTCCAGTTCTTTTATGTTCATTTTCACTACGACTTTTTATTATATTCCTTATTCTTATTCTTGAAAAATGTCGAAATAGGAATTTCCTGTTCCTTATATTCTGCTGCAACCTGACTGTTACCTTCTTTATCAAATGAATATCCTTTTACATTTTTAAAACTATTACTCCCTGGATCAAATCTTGCATTTTCAGCTAGAAATATTACAGGATAAGGATTATCTCCCCTGTTTATTCAGTATCAGAAGTTTTTAGCATTTGCCTTTTCATTGTCTACTTCATCTATATAAAATCCAAATCCACTTTCAGGATTTGTAAGAAATATTTTTTTCTTCTAGTCAATGAACTAGTTTTGTAGCCAGTACTAGCTTTTGTCTGGGCATTTATATTTTCCAGTGCCTGGATTTACAAATATTTCCAGTCCCAGTCCTATAAATGTAAAGTATCAAGCCCAAATATAAAAGCCGGTCTTATTATTCTGAAAAGTCCTATTCTGATCCTTCCATTGCTATAAGCTCATTTGTTTCTGACAACCCGCCGTAAACAAGCATCACACCAAGAAAAGCACCCATTGGTATTGTCTGGACGAGTATGCCTGGAACTGCATAAAAAAGTAATCAATTATGGACATAAATGGCAAATCACTTGCAAACAGTCTTTCCATTACTTCCATAACTACATTTAACATCAATATAAATGTAAATATACTTATCCCAAATATGAGATGGTAATATCAGTGAACTATAAATATATCTGTCAATTATTTTTATTTTTCATTTTCATATTCCTTTTTGTTATTTAATATTTTTATTTTAACGTTAGTTTGCTTTTTCGCTCTTTCTTTTTCAAAGCTCTTTAAAACATTGTTTTTCTATTTCTTTTTCTTTTTATCTTTCTTCTATAAGAATTTACATCTTTTCTGAATAAATTCAGGAAATCCCCTGAGAATAACCATATATATATTCTGTTATTTTTGAAACTCAGGATACTTTTTATCCCTTATTTTCCTTAAGTCTTTTACTAGTATGATGAACCCTACCATACTACTATGTATATAATAAAAAAATTATAAAAGTTGTCTTTAATACTCCTAATACTCCTCCAAGAAATTCATTGTAATTACTTAATTTTATGCTTTCTCAAAAATTTTTCTGGGAACAGCAGTATGATTGATAACAATAAATACAACACAACAAATATTATAAAAGAAAAATTATTTATTTTGTCCTTTGAAATATTATCATCAAGCTTTAAAAAGAAATTTTATGGCATTGCTAAGAATATTTCATAAGAAACATCAATAAAATATATTTAAAAACAGCAAAAACTCATACATGAAAAGCCTCTCTTCATTCCAGTATAAAAAAATATGATTATTAATGATACGGATAGAATTTCAAAAAACATACTGTTCACTCTCCTTTACAGTAATTCCTATATGTTTATTTATAAACTCTTGGAACTCTGCTGCTTATTCCACATAAAATTTCATAGGATATTGTATTACATAAATCTGCAACTTCTACTATATTAATATTTTTCCCCAAAAATTCTACAACATCTCCTTTTTGCACTTTCTGCCAATTCTTCCGGAATCAGCATCATCAGCTGATCCATGCAGACTCTTCCTATTATGTTGCATCTATGACCTTTATAATATACATAACCTTTTATTTGATAAATCTCTTCTCACTCCATCAGCATAGCCAATTGATACAGTTGCAACTGTATCTCTCTTTTTGCCATATAAGTGTTTCCATAACTAATAAAACTGTCCTTATGCAATTTTATATGACTTATCTTTGCGTACAGTGACATTACAGGTTTAAATTTATATGGAAGCGTCTCTTCTTCCGTCACTCCTCCATAAAGAATAATCCCTAGTTCTTACAAAATCATATTCACTGTCATGGTACTTTCAGACTTCCAAAAACTGTTAAGAATGTGTCTGTATTTTTCAGACTTTATTTCCTTCATTATATTTTCACTTATTTCCTTGAATCTTTTTCCTGTAATTTTGTATAATCTTCGTCTGAATCTGAAGAAGAAAAATGTGAAAAATACTCCCGTTGCATTTCACATATTTACAGTTTTTTTAAGTTTTTCTATCAATTCTGGAATTTCATCTTCCTGAAAACCTACTCTTCCCATCCCTGTATCAATTTTTAGAAAAACATCTACATTAATTCCTTTCAATATATTCTATTTCCTCAAAATCCGTTATCATAAAAGTAAATATTTTCTATCTAAAATTTTACTCATATATTCATTTTCAATAGGACCTAAAAATAAGTATTGTTACTTCACTATTTATTTGCCCTTATTTTCAATGCCTCTTCAACTGTAGCCACTGCAAAATTTTTTTATTCCTGTTTTTATATGAGGTTTTACATATTTCTATCATTCCATGTCCATATGCATTAGCTTTTATAACTGCCATTATTTTTCTCTTTTTAAGTTATTTTTTTCAAGCTCCCCTTTTATATTTTTTATATAAATTATCAATATTTATTTCTGCCCAGCAACGCATTTTCTTTCCCCTTCTGAATTTATAATTTCAATTTTTAATCAAGGAATCTCATAATCCCTCAAGCCATTAACTGAACTGCCTCAAAAACTTTAAAATTTGAATGGGACTGTCTCAAAAAAACTTCTAAAAGTATGTAAAAACTATATTTTTGAATTATTTAAAATTTTATAATGTAAAACAGAAAATGAATTTAGAAAAAGTCAACTATCTGAGCCAGAAGACGAGTTTTTGACTTTTTCTTAATGAATGACTGTTTTATATGAATAAAATTTTAATAAATGAATAAAATATAGTTTTTTATTATATTTACTTTTTGAGTCAATCCTGATTCTATTACTTTTTATATTTTTGAGACAGTATCAGTTATACTATACTAATACTTTTTCCTCTGCATCATAACCATTTTATAGTTTTAACTGATTTTTTTCTTTTTCATCATTTCTGTTATCTTTCTTTTTAACTTTTCTGAATTTTCTCATCAGATAAACTAACGGACTTGCTACAAATATTGAAGAATATGTTCCAAAAACCATTCCAATGAACAGAGTCATATTAAATGTTCTTAGGATTCTCCTCCAAATATAAGCAATATTACAACTGAAAATAATGTTGTAATTGATGTATAAAAGCGATCTCATACATACCTGATTTTACACTTATCTCTATAATTTCTTCAAAACTTTTCTTGTTATGCTTTTCGTTTCATTTCTCTTGTCGTTTTCCCTTATCCTGTCAAATATTACAATCTGTATCATTTATCGAATAACCTAGAATAGTAGTATTGCCGCTATGAATGGTGTGTCAACTTCGTATCTCAGCAATGCTATCAGTCCAATTGAAATCATTACATCATGTAACAACGACAGTATTCCAGCTATTGCATAAATAAACTCAAATCTTACTGTTACATAGATTACAATAAGTATACTTCCCTATTACTAAAGCCCACACTGCGTTTCTTGTCAGCTCTTTTTCCTATTGTAGCTCCAACAGTATCATATCTTACAATTTCATATTTTTCCGGTTTTTTCTGTTAATTTACCTAACAGATTACTTTTCTGTGCTCAGAAAGCTGTCCTGTTCTAAGAATCATTGTATTATCATCACTTGAAATCTGTACTTTTTCTTTGTTTCCCAAGCTCCGGTATATCATTTGTCAGATCATCCAGTGCCTTATTTATTACGTCCTTATTTACTGTTTTTCTATACTTAACCTGTAACAGATCTCCACCTTTAAAGTCAATTCCAAGATTCAGTCCTATTGTAAGGAAGAATATTAGTGACAATACTACCATTAAAATTGAAAAATCCTATGTAAATATTTTTATAACGTATTACTTTCAAATTTACCATCTTTTATCCCTCCCCAAAATAGTTTTTCTTTTTATTTTTAAAATTATCTATTACAAAGTGCATAAACAGTTTTTGTTATAAATATTGCTGTAAGCATTGTTATCATTACCCCTAAAGACAATGTTACCGCAAATCCCCTTACAGACTCTGTTCCAAAAAGAATAGAACTGCCGCTATTAATAATGTAGTAAAGGTTCCCATCGATTATTGCAGGAAGACCATTTTCAAAATCCTTTTTCCACTGCATCATCAATACTGCATCCTTTAGCCAGCTCTTCCTTAATTCTTTCAAATGTAATAACATTCGCATCAACTGCCATTCCAAGTGTCAGTATAAATCCTGCTATTCCAGGCAATGTCAAAGTCGATCCTACCAGACTCAATGATGCCAGTACTAAAAATCCATATATTGCAAAGTACGACATCTGCAATCAACCCAGGAATTTTTATATATTACAAACATGAATATTGATATTGCTATCATTGCCAGTATTCCTGCAAACTGTGTCTGTTTTTATGGATTCAACACCAAGAGTTGCTCCCACTGTTCTGACTTCAAGTATTTTTATACTTACAGGCAGTGCTCCTGATTTTTAGAAGATTTGTAATATTTTTAGCATCTTCACGATTATTCGTAGTAATCTGACCTCTTCTCCAGGTATTTCCAGAGTTTATTACCGGTGCAGACTGTTCCTTACCATCAAGCATTATTGCAAGTGGCTTTTCCTATGTTTTCTCTTGTAATTTTTGCAAAAACTTCCGCTCCTTTACCATCAAGCGTAAAAATCAACTGCAGGACGCCCAAATTCCCCTGAGAAAGTACTGCTGTTTTTTATAGCTGAACCTTCAAGTAAAGTAGGACCATATGTTCCATCCTGATTTTTTTATTTTTAAATTCCAGTTTTGCCGTTGTCCCCTATAAGTTCTACAGCTTTCGAGAATCCTTTATTCCGGCAAGTTCCACTATCAGTCTGTCATTTCCGCTTATTTGGATTACAGGTTCTGTTACTCCCAGACCATCTACCCTTCTTTCAATTATATCCCTTACTTTTTCCATTGTATCTGATTCAATTTTTCCCTGTGCCTGAAGCACTACTGATGTTCCACCTCTCAAGTCCAGCCCCAGCTTTTATTTTTATTAAAATAAAGTATTACAGCAGGAACTATGAGTATGACTAAAAGCTCATAAATACTGTGTTTTTCTATTCTTCATTATCTTCCCTTTCCCAAATTTCTATTTGTTTTATATAATAATCTATTAAATTATTTCAATGTATCAAGATATTTCTGAAGTATTATTGAAGCTGCAAACCATATCCACCCACTTTCTCTTCTTCCTTACCATTTTTTCGAGTAATTTTTCAGGTAATGTTCTGCTTCTGTTGTTGTATATCTTTCATCTACAGCTATAACTTCTATTCTTTCTATTTTTCTTTCATTTCAGAAATAAATTTTTCTACCTTTTCAGCCTGCAAATTTTTCTGTTCCATCCAGGCTTTTCGGCATCCCTACTACAATTTTTCCTAGTTCCCTCATCAGAAAGTATTTCCTTTTATTCTTTCTATGGGATCTGTAACATTTCTGTCTATTACTTCAGGGCTGTCGCAAGAATTCCCAGAGGATCACACTTAGTAAACTCCCCTATTCTGACATCTCCGACATCAAGCCCTATAAATTTTTCATTTTCAAATATCCTCTCGTTTTCTTCTAGTAATATCAGTAATTTAAGACAACTGAGAAAACTATGTATTCAAAGGCTTTTTCAACTGCCTGTCCCACAGTGTTTCCATCTTTTTCCACCTGCCTGGGCAAAAATCAGGTCTTCCGCCACCGTTTCCACCTGTAACCTGTGCAGCAACTTTTAACAATGTCTCCTGCCTTTACTTTTAGAAATAAGATCTTTAGTTACTCCCTGCCACAAAAATGGCTTTTTTCATTATCTGAACCAAGTATAATTACTCCACTTTGAAGTTTTTCCTTTCCTCTGTCCACTATTTCCTTCAGTTCATCAATACTCTTATTTTTCAAAATGACTCTTTAGAACTTTTTATTCCATTTACTGTATCTACATTTTCAAGAAGTTCATTAATTTCATATTTTTACAAGTTTTGCCTGTAACTGCTCAAAAGATTTTTAAAGATGCCTTTGCATCAGAAATATATTTTTTCTACAATATCTACCACATTTCTTTCATCAGTTTTTGAAGCATACCTGCCTATTCTGTCCAGCTTTTTCTTCCAGATTATTTTACATAATTTAAGCTCTTATGCCCTGTAGTTGCAGTTATTCTACGTGTTCCCTGAAGCTATTCCGCTTTCTGATCTCGATATTGAACAGTCCAATTTCTCCAGTTGATTTTACGTGTGCTCCTCCACAAAGCTCTATTGAAAAATTCAGGAATTTCAACTACTCTGACAACATCTCCATATTTATCTGAAAATAATGCCATTGCTCCTCCGTCCTTTGCATCCTGAATATTTTCATAACCTATTTTCACCGGAATATTTGCAAGGATTATATTATTTGCCTCTTTTTCAATTTCATTCAGCATTTCCTTGAAATAGGCTCATAATGTGAAAAAAATCAAATCTCAGTCTTTCATTGATCAACAAGTGATCCTGACTGCTCTACATGTGTTCCCAGCTTTTTCCCTAAGAACTTTATGTAATATATGTGTTGCAGTATGATTTCTCTGGATGTCCTTTCTTCTTAAAACATCAATTTCCAGCTTCACTTCTTTTTCCTACTTCAGGCACTATTCCTCTTTCCACTTTAACCTGGTGTACAAATACATCTTTTTCTTTTGCAACACCTACTACTTTTTCCAATAAATTCTCAGATGTTACTGTTCCATTATCTGAAACCTGTCCTCCTGATTCAGCATAAAATGGTGTTCTGTCAAATATCATTTCATATCCGCTAATTCTGTCACTTTTTGAAACATACAGTACTTTTTCCTGTCTTTTCAAATTCTTCATATCCTACAAATTCTGTCTTACCGTGTTTTTTTCAAAGAATTCATCAATAAACTCATCTTTTATCATATCAGAAATTGTAGTTCTGCTGTCCTTTGATCTCTGAACCTGTCCAGCAAGTTTTTTTCTCAAATTCTCTTCTGATACTTCCATCCCCTGTGTTTCAACAATTAATTTTTGTTAACTCAAATGGAAATCTGAAAGTATCGTATAATTTAAAATGAAATATCTGATGAAAGTTCTTTTTATTTTCCTCTTTTAGTTTAATAATTTCGCTTTCAAGCAGTTCCGTTCCATTTTCAATGTATTTGAGAATCTTTCTTCTCTATTTTTATTACTTTTTCTATGTATTCTGACTTTTTCAACAAGTTCAGGATATCCTTCCTTCATAGTTTCCACAACATATGAAACCAATTTATGAAGAAATATATCTTCCTTTTTCGAAAAACTCACCTTTAGCTGCACTTCCTGCTCCCAAAATGCTCTTCTTATTATTTTTCTCAGTATATATCCTCTTCCTTCATTTGAAGGAAGAACTCCATCACATATAAGGAATACTGATGCTCTTATATGATCGGCTATTATTTTTTACTCGTCTCATCAAAATCTTCCTTCTTTATATCCAATACTTTTTCTATTCCCTGTATTATTGGCATAAATAAATCTGTTTCAAAATTTGTTTTTCTTTTCCTGAATAACTGAAGCTTTATTCTTTCGATTCCTGCTCCTGTATCTATATTTTTTTCAGGAAGCGGAACCAGTGTACCGTCTTCAAGCTCTATTCCATTCTGTAAATACAAGGTTCCATATTTCAAGGAACCTGTCCCCTTCATCTCCAGGGTTTTGAGTTTATTTCTTCATTATTTTTACCCATATTCCGAGTGTCATAATATATTTCACTACATGGTCCACATGATCCGACAGGCCCTGCCGCCCACCAGTTATCATCTTCACCAAGTCTTACAAGTCTTTCTTCTGGTATTCCTATTTCCTCATTCCATATTCTGTATGCTTCATCATCTGTTTTGAAAACAGAAACCCATAATCTTTCTTTATCCAGTTTAAGCACTTCTGTTATATATTCCCATGACCATTCTATCGCTTCTTTTTTGAAATAATCTCCAAACGAAAAATTTCCCAGCATCTCAAAAAATGTATGGTGTCTAGGCGTTCTCCCTACATTTTCCAGATCATTTGTTCTTATACATTTCTGATAAGTTGTAATTCTTTTAAAAGGAGCTTCCTTTTCTCCCAGAAAAAAGGGTTTAAAAGGAACCATCCCTGCAACCGTAAGCAGTAAACTCTTATCATCAGGTATAAGTGATGCACTTTCAAAATGTTTATGTTCTTTAGATTTAAAGAAATCCACAAAACTTTTTCTTAATTCATTTCCTGTCATTTAACTTCCTTTTCCTTTCCATAATTGTATTTAATCAAGCTTGAAATTATCTCCAAGATAAACTTTTCTTGCAGTTTCATTATTTGCAACTCCTGTCCCTGTTCCTGCAATAAGTATAGTACCTTCCAGCCATGATGTAGGCTCTTTCAGTTATTCTCAATGTTTCTCTTACGTTATGGTCTGTTATGAGAATTCCAAGACCTCTTTCCTTTAACTGCATTATTATATTCTGAATATCCTCAACCGCAATAGGATCAACCCCTGCAAAAGGCTCATCCAGAAGAATGAAGTCAGGATTTGTAGAAATTGTTCTGGCAATTTCCACTCTTCTTCTTTTCTCCTCCTGAAAGAGCATATCCCTAAACTTTTTGCCACATGGGAAAGTTTAAATTCTCTATGAGGCTGTTCATTGTTTCCATTCTTTCCTTTTTAGGAACTCCTCGCATTTCCAGAACTGAAACTATATTTTTCTTCAACAGTAAGATTTCTGAATACTGATGCTTCCTGAGGAAGATACCCTAGACCCAGTCTTGCTCTTTTATACATTGAAAATTCGTAATATCTTCCCCATTATACATTACTCTACCATAGTTAGGTTTTAACAATTCCTGTTATCATGTAAAAATGTCGTTGTCTTTCCTGCTCCATTTTGGGATCCGAGAAGTCCCACAACCTCACCTTTTTCCATGCTTTTGCTGACATTTTTTACAACTTCCTGTTTTTATATATCTTTTTAAACTGTCAGCCTCTATATTGATTTTTCTACCCATTGTATTATAACAGCTCCTAATTATTTATTTTTAATTTATCACAGTTAATTAATACTGTTTTTGTATTCTGCACCTGATAACTCAGAATAGCTGTCAATCCCTTTGCATCACCTGCACTCTGTACCCTGTTTCCGTCCTGACATCCATACTATAGGCACATCAACTGTCCTTTCCCTATATTTACTCCTTACAGAAGAAGGAAGATTTTTACCTGTTTCAGGCAGATAAATATTTCTGGCTGCCCTTTCCAGCATTTCTCTAGTTTCACCGGAATATTTACATTAAAACTTTTTTTCCCTTGAATCATTTCCTGCCTTGGCTACAGCCTTTAGAGTAAACTGATTTGTCGCCACCGCCTAAAACTGTTTGTTTATTTTCCCAGTTATTGACAGGAATGATGAATTTGAAGTTGTCCATCTTATTGTAACAGGCACTCCATTTGAAGCATTCATCGTCTTAGGGAAGATTTATTTTCCCTCTGCTGTTTACTTCATTTTGTGAAACAGACAGTTTATTTATAACTTCTTCCACAGCGGCAACATTCTTAGGATCTGATTTTCCCTGGGAAGAACTGTCATTTCCTTCCTGTACATGATACTGCATCTTTTATATTTCCAGTATTTTTCAAGCCGTTTTTTGTCAATACTGTACATTGCATTATTAGAAGAAATCTTTGTTTTTCCCTGATACGTTATAACTTTTACCGTTTAGGTTTATCTTTTCTCCTTCATATAAACTGTTGCTTTGTCTGCACTTGTATTTAAGTTTGCAAACTGTGGCAGCTTACTTTACAATTTTTACATTTTTCTCAGCATGTCCTTCTTCTTTGTTCAAATCGAGATAAAGAAAATTCTGAAGTCATCTGGGTATCATTTCTGAAGTCAAGCATAACTCTATCTCTTAGCAAGCACCAGATTTTTCCCGGTATCAATTTCATTATACTGGGAAGTCAAGTTTACTTCCTTATATCTGCATATGTACATTTTTCCTTGATTTCACTTCTCGTAACACCCATATCCTTGCTGTTATGGGGAAATAAAGTATATTTTGCGTATTTCCTCCAAAGTGGACAGCTTCCTCTTCAATAAGCTTTTGTAGGATTTGTTGCAAAAGTTCTTTACATTTCCTCTTATTTTACCATTTACATTTCCATCAAATCTAAATTCCTTCTTTTCAAAACTTCCTTCTCCGGTGTTAGATGTTATTTTATCTCCCTGTACACTTGTCATTACCATTTTATTTGAAAATATATTCTTAGCTATGGTATTCATATGACCGTTGTCTCCTACAACCGTAAAGTTCTGTTTTTGTTACGGCAAATCTGCTGTTAAAAGTGGCATCTCCTGTCTTAAAACAGATATACAAGACCTGTACCTTCCATACGATAATCTTCATAATTCATAGTATAGAAATCATTTGTAGTCAATATTTCATTTGCCAGATCATATACACCACTTCTGAATGTACCTGTAGTAGCTCTTGGAAGATAATTGAATCTACCGTTTCCATCTGCATTTACTATCTTTTTAACTTCGTCATAGAATACATGATTTGCGGAAACTTTAAGATCTTTTTCCTGAATAGTTCACATTCCCTGTTGCATCAACCTGTTTCTGCTTTTACAAAATATTTGGCGCTGTTTCCTGTAATTGTTGCACTTTTACCGACATAGTGTACATCTCGTCTGCATGTATTTCTTCAGGCTTCATAAAATATTTTGCCCTGTCTCCACTTATATTGTTTCTCAGCATCTTTATACTTACATTTCCCTTCCAGCATGTACTTTCTTCAGACTGCATAAAATATGATGCCTATTTGCCGTGATAGTTACTTTGTCATCCCTTGTAGCTCACATTTCTCCACCTGTGAGCAAACTTTGTTTTACATCATTGTGTTACCTTGTCTGACTTAAGTTCCCTCTTTTTCAGTTTCCTTGTAAATTACATTTCCAGTTCCCTATTATTTCTTCAAATTTTGTTGTAGTTTCTATTTTATCAGATTCCATTTCAGTCTATGTCAACATTATTAAGTATTCTTGTCCTTGTTTCAGAGTTATTTTATCTCCTTCCTTTTTATAGTCAACCTTTTTCAGTATACAGATTCCATTTATTGTCCTTTGTACTTCCTACAACTTTTTAATTAATGTTATATCTGAAGTTTCAGTATGTATTTCCCTTCTTTCCGGATATAAGCATTTCCTCCTTAAGCAGATCCACAACAACATTTTTAAATTTTATTATTTTATCGCCATCAGAACCCTATCTGCTCATCTGCATAAATAATCGCATCATCCTTCAGCTTATATATTACTTTTTTGCCTTCATTTCTTTTTTCTCATCTGATCTACAGGTGTTTCTATTTTCTTAAAGAATACGGCATAAAGAAAATATATCAGGACAGCCAGCAGACCTCCATAGGCTATCCACATTATTTTTCTCCTCTAATTTAGCTTTTATTTCAGATAAAAATTTTAATGCTTCCATAGGAGTAATATTATTTACATCTTTATTTTTCAATATCAAATATTACTTCATCTATTTTCTCATCTCTTTCATTTTTCAACCACATCTATATTTTTCTCTTCATACTTGCTGTCTATTTCGGCAATCTGACCAAAAAGAGACAGCTGTTTTACATTTATAGTCTTTTCAATCAGTTCCCTTACGCTGCTCCAGTCTATGAAGTATTTCCCTGCTTTCCTTCAGTATTTCCTTAGCAGTCCTGCCAGTTTTGCCACTTCTATACCGTGAGGATCTGTCCGCTCCACCTTTTATAATATTTCTTAGAACATTACTTTTTCCATCCTTTACTTCAATTCCTATAATTCACAATATTTTTCAAATTTATTTTCAAGATCTGTAAGCTCATGATAATGTGTTGCAAATATTGTCTTAGCTCTATCTTTTCATGTAAATATTCTGAAATGGCAGTTGCTATTGAAACCCCGTCAAAGGTTGAAGTACCTCTTCCCACTTCATCCAGTATAATCAGACTGTTTTCAGTTGCATTGTTTATAATATTGGAAACCTCACTCATTTCCACCATAAATGTACTTTGTCCTGAAAGTATGTCGTCTGATGCTCCTATTCTCGTGAGATATTTATCCACAACCGAAAGTTTTCGCTTCCTTTGCAGGAACATACGAACCTATCTGAGCCATTATTGAAATAAGGGCAACCTGTTTTCATGTATGTAGATTTTCCTGACATGTCTCGGTCCTGTCAGAACTACAAATTTTTCTTTTTCTGAAAGTAAAGTATCATTTGATACAAAATCTCCTCTTCCAATGAGCTTTTTCCACTACTGGATGTCTTCCTTCAATTATTTTCATCTCAAATTCATTATTTATTTCAGGTCTCATATCCATTTTCTATTGCTGCTGTAGCAAAGGAAATCATTACATCAAGATAGGCAAGCTTTTCAGCAAGTCTTACCAGAAGAGATTTATGCTCCTTTATTTTCCCGCTTATTTCCTTAAACAGGTAATATTCCATATCTTCTATTTTAGCCCTTAGAATTTATAATTGTATCCTCATATTTCTTCAGCTCAGGAGTTACAAATCTCTCAGCATTTGATAGAGTCTGCTTTCTTATATACTGTTTCAGGCACCATGTCCAGATTGGACTTAGTAATTTCAATAAAGTAACCGAATACTTTATTGTACTTTATCTTCATATTTTTAATTCGGTAGCTTCCCTTTCCCTTCCTTCTATTTCCAGAAGAAAATCCTTCCCTGAATTCATAATATGATAGATTTCATCTAATTCACTGCTGTAGCCTCTTTTTATCATTCCGCCTTCCCTTACTGAAAAAGGTGCATCTTCGACTATTCCTGTATCAATAAAGCTTATATATTAATTAAAACTTGAATTTCTATATCTTTGAAAAATTCAGTATTTCTAAGTATTTCCATTATTTCAATTGCTGATTTTACAGTATTTTTAAGTGCTGTCAAATCTTTCCCGTTTTCATTTCCAAAGACAATTTTTCCTGAAAGTCTTTCCAGATCATAGACATTTTCAAGTTTTTCCCTTTATGTCTTCACGTATAAGTATGTTATCAATAAAAATATTGCACATCCTGCTGTCTTTTTTTAAAATTTTATCTACATCCAGCAGAGGATTGTTTATATATTTTTAAGAAGTCTTGTTCCCATGGAAGACTTACATTTATCAAGAACCCACAAAAAGCGAGTCCAAATACAGTTTTTCCCTCTGATTTTTTTGTCAGTTCCAGATTTCTTGCCGTAATGGAATTAATTTCTAGCATAATTTGACACATTCAGATATTCTATCTTTTTCCACCGTAAGCTCATTTTCAATCTGCATTGTCAGTATATAGTCAAGTGCCATTGCTCCTGCCTCGATTACTGCCTTTTTATTTTTATTCCATAACTTTCAAGTGAAACTACTCCCAAAAATAATCCGCCAGAAATTTTTCCGAATCCCTGACTTTATTTACACAAGTAACTGTAGCATGATTTTTTTCTTGTATAGTCATCCAGTACTTCCTTTGCAGATTCATAAAAGGAAGGTGTTACAAGTATTTCCTTAGGCTCTATTTTTTATTAAGTTCATTTGTCATCCCTGAACATTCTTTGTCGTTTTCTATTTCTGTTACCTTAAATTCCCCTGTTGTAATATCTATATATGCTATTCCTGTTTTTTTCTTCCGCTATTCTTATACTCATCAGATAATTATTGCTTTTTGCATCAAGTGTATCCACATCAATAACTGTTCCGGGAGTTATTATCTTGTAACTCTCCTTTTCACAATCCCTTTTGCAGTCTTAGGATCTTCCACCTGTTCACATATTGCAATTTTTATATCCCTTTGAAACTAATTTTTGATATATACGAATTTGCAGAGTGATATGGAACTCCGCAAGAGGCACATCCATATCTTTTTCCTTATTTCTGGAAGTAAGCGTTAATCCAAGTTCTTTTTGAAGCTTTACTGCATCATCAAAAACATTTCATAGAAACTCTAATCTGAAAAACAGTATGGAGTCTTCATGTTTTGATTTTATTTCCTTATATTGCTTCATTAACGGTGTTTCCGCCATTTATTTATACCTCAGTTTCTAATTAGTCTTTTACAGATAAGTATATCACAATTTCTATGTTTTTTCAATTTGAGAAAGATTTTTCTTGCTTTTTATTTATGTGTTTACATAATATTTAACATCCTTTTTCTTTTAGATGTTTTTCATGGAAAGAGCTCTCTCAAAAAGAAACTTAAAAACAATAAAAACTATATTTAATGAATTATTTAAAATTTTACAATGCAAAACAGAATATGAATTTAGGGAAAAATCAACAGCCTTTAGGCGAATTCTTGATTTTTTCTTAATGAATTACTGTTTTGCATGAGTAAAATCACAGCAAATATGAAGAAATATAGTTTTTCATATTAATATTTTTTTCTTTTGAAACAGACTATTCAGCACTTACATATGCATCTTTTTCCTTACATGATTTTTACGTCACCTGAATTTAAAACTGCTCTAAATTCCCATTTTTCATTTTTATCAAGAGAATCTACTGTATCAACAGCATCTCCTATTCTATCCCCTTTTTATCAAAGCACAGTATTTCCAGTCTGACATTCTTTTTACTACTTCCATTATGAGAAAGAACTCCTCTTATAACTGTTGTATTTCCATCATTTTCAACTTTTGCCCTGGAAAATTTATATTTTACACCCTTTGCATTAATTTCTCCTTCGTTTATCCGATTATTCCACCTATAATGTTTCCTGTTGTCTTAATTGCCGCTCCTGCAACAGTTCCTGCAGCCTTAATTGTTCCACCTGCAATACTTCCCTGCAGCTCCGACTACTCCACATGAAGAAAGAAGTAGAACAGAACTCACTATCATTATTATTTTTTTCATATTTATCAAATCCTCTCATCTATTTTTTTCAAATATTCTATAACAGTTGTCATATATTTTCACTAGGTATGTCTGTAACTTAAGTTTGAATATCTTTTACAGTCTCATGTTTTTGGAAGAATTATTACTTTCATCTCCATTCCTGATAATTTCAGAAGCCCTATTTTTTTATTTTATTCATAAGTTCCCTTTTCTTTTTATCAGAACTTCTATCTTCCATATTTTTAGGATATATGCCTTTCTGATTCAATTCTTCCATGACCTTGTTCATTACGGCTTCAGGGTTTTTAAAATATTTGCTTCCTCTAATTCTTATAAATTGCCACCCGCAACGTTCCAGAACATTCTGATGTTCCATATCCTGTCTTATATTTTCTATAGTATTGTTCCATTTTTCTCCGTCACATTCTATCGCCATTTTTATCTTGAAAGAGTGCGACCATGTCTATTCTGTATGAACCTGCTTCCCATTGCTGTACTATATGATATCCCTTTGATACTAAATATTTCGCTACGTTCTTTTCCAAAACTGAATCTGAAATTTTTTTCTGTTTTTATATAAATCCATTTCTTTTGGACTTTTGACATATTCCAAAAATTCTTTTCTGATATCCCTGTTTTTAAATCATTATCTGTATCAAGGAATTTATTACCCACATCTGATTTTTTTGCACGACTTGCAGCAACATTATACCTTTTCTTTCTTGCCGCCCTCAGTTCCATCGCTCATCATTCTCAAGGAACTTCTTCCGGAATTACTGTCAACCATAGTCAGGAACATCACATCCCTTTCATCTCCTTGAAAATGACTTGGATTTCCACATAAGATATTATGTTTTTCTATGTCTGTCAAATCTATTTTTTCAACTATCATTTTCTGAATAAGTTCAGACTGCTCATCACCCTAAAGAGACAACACCAAAAGAACTTCCTTCATATTCTTCCAGTTCCAGACATGATTTAAGTAAAAGCTGTAACCGTCTGAGCTTCTATCATATTTATTTTTCTCTTTTCATCTCTTATTCCTGAAACTTTATAATCTATAACTGCGGTTTTTAATGTTGACGAGCGGATTCCCTTAATGGTTTTATTTTTCAGGTCATAGGAATTTTTATTGCTATATCCTATTATTTCAGGCACACATCTGAAATGTTCCTTTAGCATCAGTGGCTGATATGTTGTTGCAGCTACTGAATAAAGTGAAAGAGTTCAGCCCATACAGATCATCATTAATAATTTTCCCTTTATATATTTTTCTCTTTAATGAATTTATTTTTCTCAACATTTATTCCTATATCAAGAGGACTTACCTGCTTGTCATCTCCAACAATAATAACTTTTTGCCATATATAGAGCACTAATGAGCTTATGTCTGACTGGCTTGATTCATCTATGATTATAATATCAAATTTATTTTCCGCAGGATTTAATGTATCAATCACTTTGTTTATAGGCATTATCCATGCAGGAACCGCTTTCTGGCAGACAGCCATTTTTTTCTTTTGCCTGTTTTTCTGTACAGTGCAGCATTTTCCCCTGTACCTTTTCCTATTTTTCTGTATAGTCTGCTCCCATCCCCTAAGTGCCTGACTCACCAGTAAATTTTTCCTTCTTTTCTATAAAAACATAGCACATGGTACCATGATTTCTTTTCAACCAGTTCAATGTCACTTTTTATATTTTTCTTTTTTCTGCAGCTCTAAAAATTTCATATGGCTCTTTTTCCAGTTTATCCAGTTCCTGTGAAAGCTGTTTCCATTTCCATACTTCACATATATTTTCTATTTTCCCTGTATTTCCTGTTTTTAAAGCTTTATACCATTCAGGGCAGTTTTACTTATCTTTCTCCAGAAATATTTTCCCTTCTCTGGTAATATTTCTTTTTCCTGTATTTTTCCAGCTGTTTTTAGACATTCCACATATTCTTCCGTATCTTCATTCTTCACTGAATCTTTCAATTTTCCATCAAGTTCAGAATCTTTTTGACATATTTTTAATTTTTGCCAGATATAAAGAATATTTCTCTTCCCTTTTCCAGAAACTTTAAGGCTTTATTTCCGATTTCCATTGTTTTTCAATATTTTCTCCAGAATTCAGTATATCTCTTTATTTCCTCTATCGAAATATTTGTTTCCTTAAAAAATATACTTCTTATCTATCCAATATCTTCAATGTCTTTTTAATAATTTTTCCTTTCCCAGGTAATTCCAGTTATATTCTATTTCCTTTATTGATTCAAAAGCATAATCTATAAAGTTTCCATCTAAAGAATCTACTGAAACTCCATCATGATTTTCTATAAGTTCCTTCCAGCTTTCCTTAAGTTCCTTTTCTTTGACAAGTAAATCAAGATACTCTAAAAAGCAGGTTGCATTCTGCAGTGTCTTGTATTGTTTCTCCATTTAAAGTTATTCTTTTCCCAATTTTGTTTTTACTTTTTATATTTAAACCGAATAAAAATCCAGGATTATCAAAGGCATCCTTAAGTTCCTGAATCATTTTTGCAGCATCAGAAGAATCTACTCGGAAACATCAATTTTTCTTAAATAATTTTGGTTTCATGTTGTTCAAATATTTATGTGCCCTTTTTAATGTCTTCCATAAAATTTTTTTCCAGTTCGCTTTATTTCCGCTATTTGTTGCTCCTGATACAGCTGCATCTACTTTCCATTTTTCTACATTTCTTATCAGTTCTTTTTAAAACTGTCTGTCTTGTATTGTAATTTTTCCTTGAATTTTTTAAATCTATTATTTCTTTCCCTTTTACATATAAAATATCATCGCTGATATTAAAATTGTCTTCATTCATCAATTTTTCAATTCTTCCCATGCCAGTTTCTATTATTGACCAGTTCCCTAAACTCATTTTCATCTAAATAATCGGAAATGTCATTCAAACCTGAAACAATTTCCTTTTCTTCGCTTTCAGTTACTGACTGTCTGTATTCGTTACTAAGAAATTTAAATTCATCATTTGTAATAGGACAGGCTATTAATTCCGAGATTTTTCCAGGAATTTTTTCAGAAATTTCCAGAATCTTCTCTCAAATATTCTGCTATTTCCTGTATTGAAAAAGTTTCTCCATTAAAACTTTATGGAGTTACTTTCTTTATATCTTATAGCTACACATCTGATTATTTATATTTTCTAAATCACTGTATTCTTTCATTCGTATTTTTCCAGCTCTTCTACTTCTTTTCCAAGCTTTTTCTGCAGTAAAATTTCCTAATTTCTTCCGAAATGGTTTCAACAGACTTTCTCATCATCACTGTTATCATCATCTAAAATTGAAAATACACAATCCCTGTATATCTTCAGGAATTTTTCCTTCAGTACTCTTAATGCTTTTTTAGTCTGACTTGTTACCAGGACATTTTTCCCCTGTGCTAAAAATGTCCTAGCAGATCGCGATAGTATGTGTTTTACCTGTTCCCGGAGCCCCTGAACTACAAACCGCATTATCTATTTGTCTCTGCTATATTAATCTGCTCACTGTTTGCATCTTTTTACAAATAAAAATTTCTTCTTCTTTAAAAATTCTTTTTGTTCTACGTTTCTTTCTCTCATCCTTCATTACGCCGACCAATTCATAAAGATGAGCAGGAATCTCTCCATTTTTCTATTTTATGAATTATATTGTCTATTGCATTAACTATTCCTGTTTCTTTTCCTTATAAAAATCAATGGATTATCTTCTATGAATATATCTCCGTCTTCTTTTTAAATCTTCTGCATTTCCTTTTTCCAATAAAATATCCTCTGCTACTTAAACTGTGGATAAATTTTTTGATCTAAAGTTTCTTTTCTGTTTAAAGGATGCAATTTCTTTCTTTAATTTCCTTTTCCAGCTCAAAAATATTCTCCAAATGAATATCATTTATTTCATTCAAGAAATTCGTATACAAAAATGGAGAAAAACTTTCATTTGAATGCGAATCTGATAAAATTAAAATATTATCCTTTAGCATTAAAGTCTATTTTTTATCTTTTTAACAGAACAGGATAGTAAATATTCCTTTCTTTTTATTCTAACTATTCCGTTTTCAATCAGAAGTTCCAATGTTTCTGTTTCTGTTAAGTTCAGATATTTAATGTAAAGAGTGTCAAAAAATTTCTGACTCTTCTATAATTAACTGCTCTTCCACCCATAAATTTCTTTTTCCAGTTCAATATTTGTCCTCTAGTTTCAGGTGATATATCAATTATTTCACGGAACCATTTTTACCGTCTTCAATAATTGTTTTTCATTAATTTCTATAACTCCTCTGTAATCTCCCAGTCACCTTCAATCCAAGGTAATAAATCCTTATCTATGTGTAACGGTTTCCTAAAAATCAGGCTTTTTATTTCTAAAAGTTTACTTTCCTCATTTTCAAAATATTTTTCACCTAATTTTTTCATCACTCAAAAATAATGTCTTTGTATTTAGGAAAATTTCTAAAAACTCCAAGCCATTTTTCTTCATTAATGTTTCGTTTTGTATTTTTCCAGATTTTTAGATATTTCTGAAATATAATTGTATAATGCCAATACTTTCTTTCCTTATTCTTCCATTTTTCTTTTCTGGAGTTATCTCAAAAAACTTAACAGATAATATGAAAGATTATAATTATAAATTATTTATAATTTCCACTTTTAAGATAGCCTCTCTCATCCTTTTTATAAACATTTTACTTTAAAAACATCATAAGTACAGGTATGACAGCTACAAATAAAATCGTGCTTGTAGTAACTATCATTTGCTAGCATACCCTATATCTCCTCCGTTTCATTTGTTAAAATCAGCAATGCCGCAAATACAGGTGCTGCAGACTGTAGTACAAATGTCTTTATTTCCAGTGGGTTCAATTGTATAAAACAACTGGAAATTTTACAGTGTCTAGCCATAACAGCTGCTGAGAAAATACAAATCTTCCCAGTAAAGCTAAAAATTGTATCCAGATCAAATCTTATACTGTGAAGTCCTGCATCAGCAAGAACAATCCCAATATACAGTAACGCAAGAGGAGTAACAATATTACCAAGATACTTGGTAGTTTCCACAAAGGTTTAGGAATTTCTATTCTGGCATCTAAAACTGCAAAGGCAAATACTAAAAGCCATCAGCGGTGGAGAAAGCAACTTTTTCAGGGTTCATCCTCCTTTCTCCTCCTTCTCTTCTACAGAATCATTTTTCCAGAAGCATATATCCTAGAGTCCATATTGATATCGTATTTGTTATATAATACATTAAATAATATTTTTGAAGCTTCTTCTCCAAAAAGAGCCATATTTAAAAGGAAGTCCAATAAATATAGTATTTGCATTTACTACTGCATTGTAAAAACTCTGACGGCCTTTTCTTATTTTAACTGTTTTTATTATAATATAAGCTGCTATATATCCGATAATAACTCGAAGCAAATGTAAAAATCAGACGATTTGATAATTCTTTCAGGGCACTCATATCTAAATATTTTAGTACGGAATAAAATATTGAGCATGGTAATGCCACATTTGTTATAAGTTTTGATACATTTTCACTGAATGTAGATGAAACCAGTGTCTTTTTCTCCAAAATATAACCGATTGCTATCACATGACAATAATGGGAAAATATACTTCCCAGTGATGTTAAAAATCATTTTTCTTTCTCCTTCTCTCTTAAATACACTAGTATTGATACTAAAAGACTGGAAAAAGTCCAGTCTAATTTAATTTACAATTTTTACTGTAATGTCTTATCAAAAATCTAGTCATAATACTTAGAAATATTACTTCTTAATCCATGACATAAGTTTCTTTTCTCAGTTCAGCTCCAACTTTTTCAACTTCATGTTTTGCAAATTCTTCTCTTTTTAGCTTTCAGGAATGGTTGCCCTGCTTTTGAATCAACAAGAAATCATCAGCAAATTTTTCCCTGACTGGATATCTGCCAGAACTCCCTGCATCGCTTTTTAGTTTCAAGTGTAATTATTTTTGGTCCTGTTATATAATCTCCGTATTCTGCCGTATTTGAAATTGAATTTCTCATTGTTGCAAAGTCCACCTTCATAAATAAGGTCTACAATCAGTTTCATTTCGTGAAGACATTCAAAATAAGCATTTACAGGGTCATAACCTGCTTCCATAAGCACCTCAAATCCAGTTTTCATTAATTCTACAACTCCACCATAAAACTGCCTGCTCTCCAAATAAATCTGTTTCAGTTTCCTGTTTGTAAGTAGTCTCAAGTATTCCTGATCTTGCTCCACCAATACCTGATGCCCATGCAAGAGCAACTTCCTTAGTGTCTCCGCTAGGATCTTTTCCACTGCAATAAGACAAGGAACTCCGCTTCCTTCCTGGAAAGTTCTTCTTACAAGATGTCCAGGTCCTTTTGGTGCAACCATGAATACATTTATATCTTCCCTAGGATTTATTTTCTTGAAATGAATATTAAATCCATGTCCAAATCTAAGTATGCTCCCCTGTTTTGTAAGTTAGGTGCAACATCTTTTGCATATGTATCAGCCTGTAATTCATCAGGAATAAGAATCATAACTATATCTGCATCTTTTTACTGCATCAGCAGTTTCTTTCTGATGAATCCAGCTTCTTCAGCCTGTTTCCATGATTTTGAACCTTTTTCTAAGCCCCACTGTTACATCCATTCCACTTTCTTTTTAAGTTCAATGCATGAGCATGCCCCTGTGATCCATACCCCCAGTATTGTTATTTTTCTTTCCTGTCAATTTGTCCAAGTTACAGTCTGCATCATAATAAACTGTTGTTCTAAAATATTTCCTGCCATTTTTATCACTCCCAAATTTGTATTTTTAATAATTTCATACTTAAATAAATTTTATTCAAGCCCTATTCCCGACTTTTACATCAACTTAAATATTATATGTTTTATAGTAGAAAAAGTCAATAATCTAGACTATATATGTTTTTTATTGTTTAGTATAAACAATATATATTATTCTATGAAACTTTTTACTTAAAATTTTTATTTAACAATTAACCACGGTCTTCCACTTTCCCAAACAACTTTTTACTGACATCTTAAACATTTCTGACAAAATTTTTATCTGTCAAAATTTCCTTTTTCTTACCTTGAGCAATAATCTTCCCTTTTTCCAGAAGAGCCACATGAGACACCGAAGGTAATATTTCCTCAATCTGATGTGTTACATATATAAAAGGTGTGCTATTCTCTTTTCCTGAATTCTCTTCAAGTACAGATAAAAATACTCCCTCGCCCTTACATCGAGTCCTGAGGCATGGTTCATCTAAAATCAACAAATTCGGCTCATTCATAAATGCCCGTGCAAGTACTGTCCGTCTTTGCTCACCTTGTGACAATGTTGCAAAAATATTTATCCTTGATATAAGTTATCCCAAAAATCTTCAATTATTTTTCGGCTCTTTTTCTATCTTCAACTGTAACTTCCTCATATATCCCGATAGAACTGAACTTTCCTGATATCACCCACATCTTCAAGTTTTTCCCTGTTAAGTGTTCCAAGAAAAATTATTCAGTGATGAACTTACAAAACCTACTCTTCTTTTTGATATTTTTCCATACATAATTCCCAAATTTATGTCCAAAAACTCTTACTTCTCCAGTTGTCGGAAATATATAGGCGGGTATCATTCCCAGAATAGTAGACTTTCCTGAACCGTTTAGTCCAAGAAGAGCCCAGTTTTCACCTTCATTTATATGCCAGTCAATTCCATCCAGAATAGTTTTTCCCATCTCTTCTAAATGTAACATTTTTCATAATGAAGAATCTCTTTCATAATATATTCCTCTTTTTTCATTATTTATGTTTTTATATTCTTTTCTGCTATTTCTGTTCCCATTTCAGAAGTTCCTATCTTTTTAGTATCTTCTGTATAAATATCAGCTGTTCTATATCCATCTTCCAATGTTTTTCCACTGCCTTTTCTATCGCATCAGCTTCAGCAGATAGATCAAATGAATATCTTAACATCATTGCTGCTGAAAGTATTGTTGCTATAGGGTTTGCTACATTCTGTCCGGCTATATCAGGGTGCAGAACCATGGCTCGCTCCTTACAGTCCTTTTTCCATCACCCAGACTTTGCAGATGCCAGCATTCCCAGTGATCCTGTAAGCATTGAAGCCTCATCAGATAAAATATCCCCAAACATATTTTCAGTAAGAATCACATCAAACTGTCCAGGATTTGAAATCAACTGCATTGCGGCATTATCTCACATACATATGTGAAACTTCCACTTCAGGGTAATCTTTTGCTGTTTCTTCAACAATTTTTCTCCAAAGTTTTGAGTATCAAGCACATTATGTTTATCAACACTCGTCAGCTTTCTATTTCTAACTTTTGCTATTTCAAATGCCTTTTGCAATTCTTTCCAATTTCTCAGTTCTTGTGTACGAAAGCGTATCATATGCCTTTTCTTCCGAATATTCCCTATGTCCGAAATAAAAATTCCTCCTGTCAGTTCCCTAACTATCATTATGTCAAAGCCCCTTCCACCTATTATTTCTTCTTTTAGGGGACTTGCGCTTTTCAATGATTTAAATAATGTAGCAGGTCTTAAGTTAGTGTATACTCCGAGTTCCTTTCTTATTGCAAGCAGCCCTCTTTCCGGTCTCTTCTGCGGGTCAATATTATCCCACCTAGGCCTCCAATTGCCCCAAGTAAAAGTTGCATCACTTTCACTGCATACCTGAATTGTTTCATCAGATAATGGAATACCATACTTATCAATGGATTCTCCACCCTAAATATCCCTGAACATATTCAAACTTGTGTCCAAACTTCTTTCCCCGACTTTATCCAGAACTTTTATTGCTTCATCAACTATTTCGGACCAATCCATCTCCTTTTAATATTGCAATTTTTGTAGTTCATTTTACAGCTCCTTTCACATTTATCCTTTAATTTTTGTTATCATTCAATATGCAATTTTTAATCTTCATTAGTATTTTCTATAATTTTCAATGTATTTTTGAAATATTAAATTTTGTAATCTTACCTAAATCTATTCTTCCTGTGTGTCCGCTTCCTGTAATTTTAATTCCATTTTCAAATTCTATCCGTCTAATTTTTCTGAGATCAGCTTTTTTTCATTAAGTTAAAAATATCATTGGTACATCTATTCTTTTCTTTTTATAATTTTTGATAATGAAAATCAGCATCTGACTCTGGAAATCATCATAGTCTAACCCTTTTTATAGTACATTTAGCATCAGAAATAATATATGAAATTTCACTCTGCTTTAGGCGCAGTTTTAAAAATACAGTAATCACCTTTTTGTGAAACTCCCTTAATTCCAGTCCCAAATACAACCATTGATAATAAAAATAATAAAATAACCAGTTTTTTCATAAAACCATCTCCATTCCATTTTTATTTTACAATGTATCCCAGAATACAAAGTTTATCACTTCTATCAAATTTCTACTGTCCACTTTTTCCTTCAATCTATCAAAATAACCACCTTCAACTAGATTATTTCTATTCTGTATCCACCATGCCTTTCCATTGATTTTAAGGAAATTTATTATTTCTATTTTATTATCAACTTTTTATTTCCAATATAAGTTGATAGTTCAACTCACTCTTTTTCAATACAATAATATCCTTAACTTTTTAATCTTGATGAAAATTCCTTTATTCCACCAAATGCTCCAACTTTAAAAAATAATATTTCATCATCTTTGAAAAGAATATAATAAGGCTGTACTCCTGTCTTAAATATAAGTCCCAAAATTCCTGACATCAGAAGAGGCATTTAAATTTCTTTCTCTCTTAACAGCATAAATATAGTTCCTCATCTATAAACTTCATTATTTTTCTTCAAAAATATTTTTCTACCCTTAACTGCTCTTTTGATTTTTCCATTTCTAATTCTCCTTCCACTAATTTATTTTTGTATTAACTTCTTTATATGCTTCTCCTATACTTTGTAAATTTATTACCCCAAATTAAAAAGTTCCTCTAATTTTTGTTTTTCGATTTTTCATCATTTATATTTTTATTTCTTCTATTTGCTCTATTGTTTTAGTTGATATACTTTGTTTTTATTCCTCATTTTCAACATTTAATTTATTATCATCTAACATTTCCAATAATTTGTCAATAAAATTAAAAATATTTATTATAAACTTTTTCAATAAAATTTAATTCTCTGAAAATATCAGAATTATTATCTTTGGATATTTCTAACTCTATTTTTTTAAATTTTCTAGATATTCTTTATAAAATTTCTTTTGAAGGATTTTTATTATAAATATGGAAATGAAATAAGAATCTTTCCATATTTTCTATTATTTTATATAAAAGCATCTTTACTTATTTTCTATTTTATCCTTCAAAAAATATTCAATAATTTTTATGAGATAATTCTGATTTCTTTATATCACTTTTTAAAAATGCTCCCTATGTAAACATTTGATATTTTATCTTTATCATTGTACAAAATTACATCTAGAAACCTTTTCCTGTTCTTCTATTGTTCCTAAAATAATAATTGCTTCCATTGCACTAATATATTTAGAGATTCCTAAATAAAAGGTGTATTTCCATTGCTATTATAATAAAACTCATCAAATATTTTATTAAAATCATTTCTTATTTCTTCAATATTTTCTTTTTAAACTTTCCATGAATTTTCGATAAAATTTTTCCCTCAGCAGATAGATATTCTGCATTTCCTAAATATGTCAATTTTTATTGCCTTTTCAATTTTATCTATTCTTTCTTTAACTTTATAATCTTTATTATCTAAGTACAAAGGATAATTGAATAATGTATATATTAATAAATTTTTGTTTCAATAGAATAATCTTCATTAGCTTTTTAAAAACTGGTTTTATTATATCTAATCTTTTTCTTCAACAGAAGATTATCAACCTTTTTCCTATTTTATTTAAATAATAATCTATATGATTTTTCCAAACAAATTTTTCTAAAAATATATTTTTACCATTTATATAACAACTACCATATAATTTACTTTTATCAGATAAAATAGCCTTTCTATTCTTAATGATATTTTTCTAACAAGTCCAAATCCTCTAATGTCAAATTTATATCCTTATTTTTCAAAAATTTAATTTTTATTGGAAATGTTTTCTACAAAAACTTTTTGAAGTATTTTCTATTTTTCATAAAATTCATCATAATATAAATTTTTCATATATATGCAATAAGTAACCTCTTTTTCAATTTTCCATTCAGAATTTAACTTTAAAAATTAGACACTTCTTCTATAAAATTTTTATCATTCTTGGAGAAAAACCATATGAATTAATTAAAAATTCTTTTTAAAAATCTTTCTAATTCTCTTTTAAATTTGAACATCTCATCAAATTTTATGATTGCTTCTGGATCTGGATACAAAGCATACCCTCTATCAATTATATATAAAAATTTAAAATCTTCTTCATTTAAATTATTTGATGTTATTTCCTTTTTAATAATTCTACATGATATATTTGTTATTTTCTAGTTACAGGAATATATTTTTCTAAATAGTTTCTGTTATATTTTTCATCTATATTTTTAAATTTTGAGAATTAAATAATACCCAATATTTTCATATTTTTAATTGAAAAATCACTTATAAATGATAATATCCTTTCAATTTTTCTGTATCATTTACTCTATCAATATCATCAAAGACTAAAATTATTGTTTTTATCAAGTTTTTCTATAACTTCTTTAAAATAATCTATTTCATCAATTACAATATTTTTGTGATAATAATTCACTTATGCTCAAAAATTTGTTATCTATAGTTTTTCAAAAAGTGTTACTTAATTTTTCAAAACTAACTGTAAATATAAATTTTTACTCAATGTTTTCCTAATCTTTTTAGAATATATGAATAAATTTCTTCTTTTTCAAGTAACATACACCTAATTTTTATTATTTCAAATTTTTATAATCTAATTCTTTAACAGTTTTTTCTACAATAAAAAGTTTTTCCTGTTCCATATTCCGAATCAATTCCCAATGTGTAAATATTTTTATTATCATTATTCGTTAAAAATCTAAAATAAATTCTTTATCTTTTTCTCTATTTTTATAAAGTTTTCATCAGTCTTTTCAATACTTTTTAGTTTTTAAATATTTTTAATTACAATTAGAATCAAAAATAGATTCCTATAATCCTAACAATTAAATATGTATTCCAATTATTTATTCTTTTTATAAAATCATTTATATCTGACATAAATATTTGTACATTATTTAAAATTTTTAATATAAAGAAAGTTGAAATCCCATATAGTATTAATATATTCTTTTTAGATTTTTTTATCTACTACATAATACCATAAAAATATAAATAAAATAGTTATTAAATAGTACCAATCCAAAAATGTAATGTTTTTATTTGTATATATATAATTAAAAATATATGAGCTTATATAAATAATCAATACTAAAAATAAATGTACATATTTTTCCTTTAAATTTTTAGTTTTTCACAATGCCCTTTGAAATTGCCTCTATATCCCCCATCACTAAACTGAATATTCGTTTTTGCCCCTGTATCAGCCAAGATTTTCTGTGCAATCATTGTCGTCAACGGATAAATAATGTTAAAATGGTTTCCACCAGTTATTTCATATGATTTAAATAGAAGCTGATATTTATCTGCAACTTTTTGCATAACTCTATAAACTGGCTGACTATCATCTTTTCCCTCAAAATGAAATGTTGGAGCTGTGATTGAACGCATATATCTTAATGATGAACGAACCGCTATTTCTCTAGGATTTGTTCTATCAAATGGAGGATTCATTCCAGCATAGTCATATTTTTTTCTAATGACATAAGTTCTGTTGCCGCTCCCATTGCAAAAACTGCTCTAAATCCTTTTTGAATATTCACTTAATAATACTGCTTTTTGTCCCACCTGTACTATGCCCAACAAGATAAATTCTATTTGGATCAACATAAGGCAGTGTGAAGCTACATACTTCCTAGCTTCTTCTAAATCTTCAATTTCTCCATAAAACATCTCAAATTTACCAGGATTGTTATTTTCAGCACGTGCACTTGGAACAAATAGAACAAATTCATCTCTTTTAAATGCATCTGCTCTTTGATAATTATCTTTTTGGAGCCTCTTTTCCCCAGATTTCCATTGTTCCACCAAATCCACCATTTAAATACATTATTACCGGATACTTTTTACCATCATTTTTTGGGGTGATATATCCTTCCATTTCTCCAATTTTTAGTTGAATATTTTTACTAATTCCACTCCGCTATCTTTTAGGCGGTACAGCCAATTTTCCGTCTGGTACAAATTCCGACTGACCTTCAATCAAAGTTGTCTTAAAAATTTTTATGTGCTTCTTCCAAAGTTTCACCATATATTTTCAACTCCAAAACTGTCATCAATTTGTTTTATTATTTTTTCTCATTATTTTTGAATTCCTGTATTTCCATTTGAACTTTTTGTCCCCCATTCCCGCAAGATAATACAAAAGTCGCTAAAATTAATGATAACAGTAATATTTTTTCATAAAAGCCGCCTTTCTTTTTATTTTATCTCCGACACTTACTGATATTGTCAATTTATAGTTTAATATTCTTTGTAAAAAAATATTTTATCATCGTATCTTTCCTTTTTATCCCACTCATCACTGATTAAGATACAATTTTTCAAAATTCTAAACATCTTTTTCAAGTTCAACATTATCACATTCTTTATAAATCATAAGTCTTACTAATGTTTCCCTTACCTTTCAAATGATTTTTCCGTCCCATTCCTTAAAATTTCTCTATATGTATTTTCAACAAAATCCTGAATTTCCATATCCGATTTTCCTTTCTGATCTAAGAAAATTAATCCATATAAAACTCGTCTATTTCACCATTAAAAATTACACTCAGCATAAAACATTTTATCAACAAAAACAATCTTTCGTACATAGTAATAGAAAAACTATTTTCATCATCGTCAGTTAAATCAATTGTTATTTCCATATCTTCATTATCAAGTAGCTTTTTAAATGCTTCTTTTGTAAGAAAATTATTTTTCATAATTTTTCTGTATCTTCTTTTCCAATAATTTTTAAGTAATTTTTCTCCACTTCATCAATACTGTTTGTTTCATAATAAATTTCAGTATATTCAGGCTTTACCATTTCATTAGCACAGTCAACAAATTCTTCCAGCAAATATATTTTTACATTTTTATCCCAATATTCTTTATTTTCTAAAAATTTTTAACCATTTCTTCGACTTTTTGATTCATCAACTTCATCTTCATCTGTTTCATCTTCGCCATTTATAATACAATTTCATTTCTATCTCGTGATTTATCCACATCACTTTACGAGTGTACTCTCCATTTATGATTTCCCAATTTTTCATTTACTGCTCCTTTTTGACTACTTATGATTCTCCTCATATTTTCTAATCTCATCTTCATGCTCCAAAGTCAATCCAATTGAATCCAGCCCTTTCAGCAATCTCTGTTTCCAGCTTTCCTCCAGTTCAAAGAAATAATCCTTTCCATTTGCAGTCAATTTATTATTTTCAAGGTCAACTGTAACTTTTGCATCTCCAAGAAGTTTAGCCAGCTCCAGCCTATCCGCTTCCGGTAGAGTTATCGGCAAATGCCCATTATTCAGCCAGTTCATATAGAATATCCCTGAATATCCTCCTGCAACAATTACATGAAAACCATAATCCTGCAATGCCCAAGCCGCATGTTCCCTGCTCGAACCGCACCCAAAATTATCTCCTGTAATCAAAATTGTTCCTGTTCTGTATTCAGGCTTATTTAGATTAAAAATCCATATTGTCAGTTCTGTCCTCATTATATCTCCACTCATCAAACACATATTGGCCCAGATCCTGTTTTTTCAATACTTTTTAAATACTGCTTCGGAATCAGCTGATCTGTATCAATATTGTCATTCATTATAGGAACAATAGTCCCTTCATATTTTTGTAAATGGTTTCATTTTACTCTCCTCTCTTTTATTTTTAAACAATAAAGCCATTATTTTTATAAATTTATTTCACTTCATCCAATTCTCTAACATCTACAAATTTTTCCATAAATTGCAGCAGCAGCAGCCATTGCTGGACTCACTAGATGTGTTCTTGCTCCTTTTCCCTTGCCGTCCTTCAAAGTTTCTGTTGGAAGTTGAGGCACAATGCTCTCCTGCAGGTATTAAAATCAGGATTCATTCCAAGACAAGTGGAGCACCCAGCTTCCTCCATTCAAAACCTGCATCTTTTAATATCTGTGCTATTCCATTTTCTTCAGCTATCTTTTTAACAACCTGTGAACCTGGAACTACAACCGCTGTAATATTAGATGCAACTTTTTTTCCTTTTTACAATTTTTGCTGCAATTTCCAAATCGCTCAGTCTTCCATTTGTACAGGAACCGATAAAACACATGCTTTAAAGGGAATGTCAAATGGAGTCTGCCCCAGTTTTAATCCCATATACTCGTAGGCCTTTTTCATCATTGTGATCTTTAATTTCAGGGAAAGTTCCTGTAATATTGATTCCCATTTCAGGGTTTGTCCCCCAAGTAACTTGTGGTTCAAGATTTGAAACATCCACTTTAATATGTTTATCAAATGCTTCTACAGAATCAGTATATAATTCCTTCCATTCAGCCACTTTTTTCTCAAATTCCCTCACCTTCAGGTGCAAATCTTCTTCCTCTAACATATTCAAAAGTAATTTCATCAGGGCAATAATTCCTGATTTTCCTCCACCTTCAATCGCCATATTGCATATTGTCATTCTTTCTTCCATCGAAAAGCCCTCTTATTGTGTCTCCAAAAAGAATTCAAAAGGCATAACCATTTCCAAGACCAATTCCATAAGTCTTGATTATATGAAGTATTATATCCTTTGCATAAACACCTTTTTGCAGTTTACCTGTTATTTCAATCCCCATCGTTTTTAGGTTTTTCTGCCAGATTGTCTGTGTTGCCAGGACATGTTCAACTTCACTTGTCCCTATTCCAAATGCAATTGCTCCAAATGCCCCATGAGTTTGCAGTATGGCTATCTCCACAGACTACTGTTTTTCCTGGCTATGTAAGTCCCTGCTCAGGTCCTACCATATGCACAATTCCCATTGTTTTCATTAAACATATCGACCAGCTCTATTCCAAATTCCTTACAGTTTGCCTCAAGTGCATCCAGCTGTGCCTTGGAAATCTTATCTTTATATCCAGTCTTTTGTGACATTATGGTTGGAGTGTTGTGATCCATTGTCCCAAATGTCAGATCAGGCCTTCTTACCTTTCTTCCGGCCAATCTCAGTCCTGAAAATGCCTGTGGTGAAGTAACTTCATGAATCAAGTGTAAATCTATGTAAAAGCAGCTGTGCTTCCCGGGCTCTCCTGTAATTACATGTTTTTCCCAGACCTTATCAAATAAAGTTCTTGGTTTTTTAATTTCTTTTTAGTTTCTGACATTTTTATCCTCAATTTTATTTTTTTCTCAAGTTTTTATATACATTTTTAATTAACTCATTTAAAAATTGTTTCATTCTTCTCTCTTCAAAAAGCTTGTCAATTCCTTTACTCTTTCAAAAATAATATCTGTATTCTGTTCCCTTAAATAATTCATATACAGAGCTCTGTCGCTTTTTCAATAACAAACGGACTTATTTTTCCTGAAAGCACAAATACAGCATAATCAGCCTTCCTGTTCGTCCATTTCCATCGCTAAAAGGATGTATTCTCTCAAATTCTATATGAGAATGTAGTATTTCCAATAACTTTTCATTGTTATTTTTACAGAGTTCCAATCGATAATTTAAATTTTTCAATCCAATTTTTGTAAGAGCTGGTGCCTGACTTGGCGTAGAAGTTACAAAATCTGCACCAATCATTGCATTACTGCTATTTTTAAAATTTTCCCGCATTGTCATTCAGTCTGTCTAAAATTTCTTTATTTATTTTTATCATATAAATATCCAATTTTTTTCTCATTTTCAAGTTCACTTATCATATAATCAATTGCCTTTTTATGATTCAAAAACTTCAAAAACTTCACGAACACTTTTACTTCCGGTATTGTACTGTCTAAAATAATTGTAGCCGTTTCATTTAGTGTCAGTGTATTTTCCTTCAATTGCATTTGAGTGATGTATCATTCTTACTGATAAATCTAAAAATATTCATAATTTATAGTTTTTATATCCATTTTTCCCAACTTTCTATTCTTATAAAATTAATAGCAGTCCAATTGTAAAAATATCTTTTGCCAAAATCTTTAATTCTTTCTCTCCATTTCACACCTCTTCCAAGTCTTTACTTAATTTTTCTTCAATTTCCAGTACCACAATCTCAGGCTGTGCAAAAATCTTATAAACATCTCAAAGGCTCCACCACCAACACCTGAAGTCGTATAAATCTTATGTCCGTCATATTCCTTCAATCCGTAACCGTACTTCCATGGATGTTTAATCTCAGCATGCAGTATCAGTCAAACAGTGTTATCTGCCCACCATGAGTATGCCCTGCCAAAGTCATATCTGCCCTTTCCTTCTGGTCATCTGTCATATATTCAAAATATTCAGGATTATGTGTAATAAAAATATTAAAATCTTCCTTCTTTATTCCTTCAAGTGCTCTATCTGCGTCAGGTTGTCCTTTCAGCAAATCATCAACTGCTGAAATATAAATACTTTGATTATTTATCATAATTTTTATCATTTTCATTTACTAAAACCTTATATCCAAGTTTTTCAGCTCAGCTATATTTTTCCACAGAATTATAATCATGATTTCCCAAAACTGCATAAATTCCATATTCAGGTTTTTCCAGTTTTTCCATTCCTTGTAAAATCTTGGAATTTTACCCTGTCCAGTTAGTGTAATCTCCACCAAGAAGTATAATATCTTTTTCCTGCTCATTTACAAGTTTAATAATTCTGTCAAGCTGCTTCTGATTAAATCTTGAATAAGTGTCCAGCTGGAAAATCTGCCAGAAATACAATTTTCTTTCCATAAAATTCCTCTGGAATATCTTTTGAAACAACTTCTATTGTTTTTACCTTTAGCTGTGTATACTCATAATGTGCATATATCAGACATATTATAAAAATACTGCTAAAAATTACAAAAATTGATAGTATTACTTTTCTAGTTTATCATTTTCTTACCTCTTAACCTATATTGTTAAAAATACATAGCCAACAACATGTTTATATTATTTTTTATGAATTTTATCATACATTTAATATAACTATTTCAAACTTAAAAATTTAAACTAAATTATTTACACTCTAATCAACAGTAAATTTGTAGTAAGTCCTGCTGCAGTTCCTATGAGCAATATCGTATCCCCATTTTTTATTTTCCTATTTTTCCAGCCCATGAGCCAGCGCAAGCGAACAAAGCTGAAACCATATTACCAAATTCCTTTATTTCATTTATAAACCTATCTTCGGTACACCTAACTTTTCCATCACAATGAGGCATGGCCACACTTGCCTGATGCGGCACCACCATATCAATGTCAGATATTTTCATGTCATTATTTTCTAAGAACTCCTTCATCATTTCAGGAATCTTTTTCATAGAACAGTGACAGTACAGTTTTTCCATTCATATCAAACATAAATTCTTCCTTTGTTTCTTCAGAATAGTTTTTTCAGGATGAAGGTTACTGAGTCCCCCTCGAATCTCAGTAGAATGTACTCCTTCCGACCATGTTTTCTGCATAGCATCTATAACTCCTATTTCCTTATCAGTTTTTCAATAATAAAGGCTACCACCATCACTGAAAAGTTGAAAACTTTTCCTTCTGCTTAAGATTCAAGGCTCTTGAAGCAACATCACAGGAAAAATCAATACTCTTTTATATCTTCCGGCTTCAGAAGATAAGACATGGTATCCAGAGCTGTCATAAAACTTGTGCATGTCGTATTTATATCAAGTGCAGGAATCGATGTCCCCTTTGCAATTTTTCATGAATTAAAGCCGCCATACAGGGTATCGGCTGTATTCCGACTGCACTTGCTGAAACTATGCAGTCAATATCATTAACTGTAATATTGGCATTTTTCCAGTGCTTTTTCACGTGCTGAAATAGCAAAGGAAATCTGCTTTTCTTCACTCGCTTATTCTGTAACGTGTCTGCCCGTCAAAATCAACTGTATTTCTTGGGAGTTCCACTCCATACCCTGTAAATTGTATTTTTCTCATTATATTACCTTCCTTACTACCCTTTTTAATTTAACTGTCCTATCTACTTTGTAATCTATAAATTGTATTTTTACATTTTCTATATCTAAAGAAGTAAATAATTTATTAAATTCTTTTTCTATTAACTCTTTCTGCTCTTCATTTTATATTTAAAAACAGCTATTTCCAATAAACCATCATTTACTTGGAAAACCTGATATTCTCTTATATTTTTCAGCAAAAAGTATTGTTCTTCTGATAAAATCAGGAAATACTGTAATTTCCTTGCCGTATTTATTTATAAATTTAAAAAATATCATCTGAACGGCCTTCTATTTTTCTCAATTTTCTGCAAAAATCGAACCACATTCACAAATTCCTTCTGATTCAACCAGAATATCGTTTTAAATAATATTTTTACAAAAGGGCTGGCTTATTCTCTGAAATCTGTAATTATTGGATAAAAATCTTTTTCATCTATATATTTTTATCAAATTTTATCAAATCCTCATTTAAATGTAAATGTCCATATTCACATGTACAGGCCAAAAATCCTTCTGTTGCCTGATAAATCTGATGTATTATTTTTCTGATTAAACTGCTTTTTATATATTCTTCATCAGATTTTTCCAAAATTTCCGCAACAGAAATAATTCTCTTCAGAAACTTTTCAACTCTCCTTCTTCAATTTTTTAGCAAGCACCAGAAGTAACGAAGGAGGCTACTATCATTGTTGGCTGATATTTATTTAATCTTTCAATATGCTCATCAGTATCTTTTAAAAGTATCAAAATATTCCAAACTTATTAAAAACAGAATTTACAGCTTTATACAGGTCATTATCCGCCCTTAGAAAAAGCTATTTTATGACGAAAAATATTATTTCTTGGCAGCATCTTTGCTAAAATAGTTCCTGCCCATATTCCCTGTTCTTCCGGAGTTGTTATGAACATCCCTCTGTGACCTGATGTTCCCGATGAAAGACCCACTGAAATATCTTTATATTTTTGACTGAAATTTCTGGTTTTTCTCACTGTTTAAAGCAATTTCCATAGCCTCATCCCTTTTTACCCCTAAAGTATTCAATTCATCAAAGTTTTTTCCATCATAAAGGCCTTATTCATCGTGAAAATTCTTCTGTAATCTCTATGATTTTAAAATATGGAGAGTTCTCCTTTAAAAATTCCAGATGTTTTTCTTACCTGCTTTTTCCTGATATTCTAAAAGTTCATTTCTTGAAGTCCATTTACTGAAAATATCTGACTTTTTATGAAAGCTGATACAATTTTAAATATTTTTCTCATTTAATATCCTTCTTATCTTTTTCTTTTTATCATGGCTGACAATGACAGCAATATTATCTCTATGACTTCCTTCAACAAATCACTTCCCTGCCTGTAGTCTTCAAAATTATTCTGGATTTTTCTGGGAAGCCATTTCATTTTTATCTGTCAGGGGTTAAATATTCAGTCCCCCAGCATACATCTGCCGCAATAAACAGATTTTTCTCCGGCATAAATAAACATCCCTGTCCTTTAGCATGACCATCTATTTCAACCATCAGAATAGATGAATCAGAAAATAAATCGAAACTTTTCTTGTAAGAAACAGCTCGTTTTTCCTTATAGTTTTTTTATTAATGTCAATCTATTTTCAAAATCATCTGGAAACAATTCATTAAAAAAATTAGAAAAGTTATCTTTTCCTGACTTGAGGCTATTATAACAAGCTTCAGTTAATATTAAATTAGAATTTGGAAAAATTTTAATCCTCCAATATGATCAGGATGTAAATGGGAAATAATTATATATTTTTATTTCTTTCCTGTCTATTCCCTCTTTTTAGCTGAAAAGTCAATAATATCTTCCCTTTTCAAGGTAACAGGATTAACAATCCTGTATAAAAGACATTTAGGATTATTTTTAAAATATCCATGGAATAACCTGTGTCATAAAGAATATAGCCCATTTTTTCTATGTTTAACCAAAAACTCCTGCATAGAAAATCTGTTATTGTTTTATCATAGCCTTTAAAAATTTTTTAAATCACTTGTACAATATCCACAGCCAAAAATAATCAACTGTTTCTATCATTTTTCTGCTGTGTTCAACATATTTTTCACTCCCTTCAATTACAGATATTTTCGGATAATATCCTAATTCCTTTTTGCCTTGTCAATATTCAAAGTCTGGCTGTATCTCATCAAATATAATGTATATTTAGTAAGAGGAGGCTCTTTTTCAATTCTGAAAAATCTGAACTCTCCATAAATGAAACAAGAGGAAAAATTAAATTATAGTTCCATTTCAGATATTTTGCCTTCTATGCCGATTTCATTGAAAAATAAAGTTAAAATTTCCTTGAACTCTATCGGTTCATCATTTGTAATATGTATATTCCCCTAGATATTCATTATTTTCTAATGCCAGCCGTAAGGCATAGGCAACATTTTCAACACAGGTTATATCAACTTTCTGTTTACCATCTGCAAAAAGAGAATTCCAATTTTTATTTAAATCCAGAAGTCTTGGTATTATGCTCGTATCTCCTATGCCAAACAGTCCACGAGGACGGATTATCATATAATTCAGACTGGAAGATTTTATTAATTTTTCTGCCATAATTTTTGCTTTTTTATGTAAAGTTCAGGTTATTTTCTTCAGGTGCTTCATCTTCTTTAACGTCTAACTGATCCTTTGCTCCTGCATATATACTCGGAGACAGAAACAGAAACCAGTTTCAATTTTTCTCTTCACAAATCTTAATAATATTTTCTGTTCCTAACACATTTATATTGTAGAATTTTTCCCATTTCCCCCATACAGTGGAAAGTGCTGCCGCATGAATAACAGCTGAACAGCCTTCAGACGCTCTGAATAAATCATCTAAATTTTTCGATATCTCCTTTATAAAAATGCTACATTTTTTATCAATCAGTGTTTTTCCGATTTTTCCATTTCTTCCAAAAAGGCAATTACCTTATAATTGTTATTCTTCAACTCATCAATCACGTATTTTCCTAAAAACCTGTTGCCCCTGTAAGCAAAACTTTCATTGCTTTCCTCCCCTTTTAACAGTCTGTCAATTTCCTTTTTCAATACTTCATCCGGCGAATATTTATTAAAAGTCCTTTGACATTTTTCCCAGATTATTCCATTCTTTTCTTTGTATCATCTTCTCAAAAGAATTTATTATACTCTTTCCCGATTTCAGCTTAGCTGAATTCCAATTTCTGCTAGATCAGCTCTTACTGCATAATCAAACTGATCATAATCATGAGGTATAATAACAGCAGGTTTATTATATTTTTATACAGGAATAAAGTACTCCTGTCCTCCATGATGAATTACATAATCAATTTTAGGTAAAAACCTCATCATAATCAGATAATGATAAATATGTAAATTATTTTTCCTTTATAATTTTCTTATTCCTTTCCAGATAGCTTCCTAGCGAGACTACAAATAAAAATTCAGGATATAATTTTTGAAAAGTTACTCCGCTACATCAGTCATTGATTTTTTAGCCCATTTTAAATGAGTACCGTTTGTCATAAATACAGTCTTTTTGTATTTTTATCCTTTTTCAAATTTTATACTGTCCTTGAAAAGAGATGAACAGCATGGTCCTGCCCAAATAAACTGTCCGGAAAATCATCCCTAATTCAAGTTCTTTTCATTCCTAAGGCCAGTATAGAATAAGGAGAGTATATATTTTCTTCACCCTTTTTCATTATACAGGGTAAAACTTAATTCTTTTATCTGCTTTCTTAAAATCAGACAAATCAGCTTTTTATAATTTCTAATAATACTTCTTGCCAATTTATCTCTTAATTTAAACAAAAACCGTCTCGCGGATATAGCCTCCCTACATAGGCAGGTACTGTTGTCTTAGATTCTATTGCAAAAGGGTTGGAATACTTGTAATCCATGGAATATTTAATTTTTTTACATATAATCCCCACTGGAACAGCAGTAAAAATCTACCAACTACTATATCAGGCCTTCTCTCAGATTTTCTGTTTCTTTTATAATTTCCGGCATGAGCTTCAAATTTTTCCTTAAACTGTCTATATGCAATTACAGGATTTGTCTGTCTTTTCCGTATCGGATATTTTTCAAAAAACATCAGGCTTATCCTTAAGTAAAAACCTTTACAGAAAATCTAACTTTTTAACTACTTCTTCCTTATGAAATCCCGTATAAATACATATATCATATTTATCTTTTTCTCTTAAGAGAGGAATAACCAGCTCTAAAATAGGATAAAGATGTCCACTGAAAAGGTGGTGCGACAACAACAATTTTAATTTTTCCTTGTAAATATTCATAAATTATTTTCTTCACCTTTCTGTTCCTAAAAATATTCCAAATGTCACAATTTACAACTTTATCAGTCTTATGAAAATCTAAAAATCCAGCTATAAATATCAAAAATTCCTTTAAAAGACTATTGTGTTTTTACTTTTGCCATAACCTTGTCCAACAGGTCCCTAAAGGCAAAATATTTTTATATTTTCATTTTACAGGATGATAAGTCCATAAACCTTTTCCACACGTTCAAACCTGAACTTTGAGAAAGTACTATAACATCCTTCAAAAATTTTTAGAGGAGACAGATGCCTTAAAATTTCCTTTTTCAAATCTTTTATCAAAAAGTATGATTATAATAAACAATATTTGATAAACTTGCCTTTAAGATATTTATATCTTTAAACCCCTTATAATCAAAATCTTCATTATATGGAAAAATTTGAATTTATAACCTTGTAACCAAATTCTTTAAAAATATTCAGCATTTCAAATCTGTCGGGTTTTTAATGCCGCTGTTTTAAGATTACTGCTTCCGCTTATGACAAGAACAATCCTGTCTTCTTTTTAAAAGAGTTTTTGAAACATCAAGACTTTTCCAGTTTTTCTAAATATTCCTTAAAGTTCATAGTGTATTTTTCCCATCTTTAACTCTAATTTTTATTTCTCCATAGAATTACAGGCGGAGTCAAAAAAGTATACATAAGCATAAAAGGAGCATAAATTCACTTATTAATTCATACAGCAATTGAGTAATCTGAAATAAAAAGAGTCATAAAAACCGTTTTTCGGATTTTTTTCCTTCTCTTCTCTCTTCTCTCTGTAAATAGATAATCTGATAACATAAAATAATACAACCTTGCTTATAAATAAATAAAAACACAGTTAATAAAATAATTTATCCTAAATAAAAACTTAAAAATAACAGCATTGTTGGCAATATAGTCGAAGTAATATCATAAATAAAAAGTTTACAGAAAAAAAGCATTTTTTTCATGTACATTTCAAATAAAGCCATCTTTTCATAAGAAGTATATATTTTTTAAAATCTGGAACAGTATTTCTCACATTGCAGAAAAACAGTGCTCTGTATAATTCTTACATTTTGAAAGTAAATAGGTTGCAAGAGCCAAATCGTCACAAAGCCAGTATTTTTATTTCTTCAAAAGCATTGTATCTTTTTAGGATATCAGTCCTTAAAATATAGAACATTCCGTTAATAGTCCTGTTTTCCTTCAGAAATGACATAGAAAAATAGGAAAAATGGAATTGGAATTTATAAAAGGCTGAAATTAACTTTGAATAAAAACCGCTAATATTGCTGTTAAAAGGAATTCCTGTTGCTATCCATTCAGATTTATCTTTTTCATAGATGTGAATTCATCCAATCTTTTTCTATCCATAACCGAATCATCATCTATAATTACTGTGTACTCTGTTTTTATCTTATCCACAATTTGAGCCAGCTTAAATATTTTTGGATTTACTTCCTGTGGAACATCATCTAACTTATAAACTTCAACTCTGTCAGAATAGTTTTCCTTTTCCAAAAATTTTTTCAACTGTTTTTATAGCTGTACTGTCACTTTTTATCCACAAGCCAGATAAATTTCATATCTTCTGTATTTTTAAATTGGCAGTCAGATCTTCTTCCAATCTTGTGTCACCCGACAGAATAGGCTGAACTGCTGTATAATTACTTTCATTTATTCCAGTTTTTCTAAATTATTTATTTTCTGAAAGTAGATGAAAAGAAAAGAACGATTTCAAAAACAAATAAAGTTACAGTCAGTCCAAGCAAAAATTAAATAACAATATCATTTAATCACCTTTTTTAAAAATTACTCCTGCAAGTCTTAACTGCAGCGAAATTGGTAATAAATTTATTAAAAACATGAGACAGTTTATTTCTAAATCCAATAATGGAAAAATCTTTTCTTCTTTTCTATCATTTTTATAATTTCTTTAGCTACATCTTCCGAGAGTCATCATAAATTTTTTTGTGAACTTCCAAATTTTTCCTGCACATCCTTAGCAAAAAGTTACTTGCTGTGGGACCAGGACAGACTGACAGAACTCTCACATTTTTATTTTTATGTGACAATTCTTCATCAGTGCCAAAGAATAATGTAACAGTGCAGATTTTGCCGAGCTATATATTGCCATATATGGAGTTGCTGATACAAGGCAGCAGTCGAACAGACATTTAAAATTATTCCTTTCCCATCCTGTAAAAATTTTTCTGAAAATTTTTAGTTAAAATTAACGGAGAAATAAAATTTACATTTACAGTATTCAAATCTTCTTCATCACTTAATTTCAGAAATTCAGTAATCTTTCCTATACCTGCACAGTTAATAACTAAATCCACGTCACAGTTTTTCAGTAATGCTCTCCAGATCACCAGTATCAGTTAAATCATATTTTATACAAATACATTCAAGCAAAGAATCTTCCAGTTCCTTTTTCAGTAGATTAAGTTTATCAATAGACCTTGCCAGCAAATACATTTTTTCTGCTTCTTCCTGCCAGATTTCTTGCTAATTCTTTTCCAATCCCTGAACTTGCACCTGTTATTAAAATTTTTTTCCATTATTTCTACATCCTTACTTTTTACAGTCAAATAAGTTGTTACAATATTAAATTATATATATATTTTTCATTCATTTTGATTTTCTATATATTTCTAAAAAGTCTTAAATTCTCTTCAGCTCAAAAATCACAATTTCAGGTCTGGCAAAAATCTTATGAACATTTCAAGAAAAAGCACCACCTAATCCTGAGGTAATATATATTTTATGACCGTTATATTCCTTCATTCCATAACCATATTTCTTCTTATTTTTTATTGCTGAGACAACGATTTTTTTCCAAAAAAATGTTACCTGTCCGCCGTGAGTATGCCCTGCAATGGTTATCAGATCTTCCTTTGCATTTTTCTGACATTTCTTCAAAATATTCAGGATTATGAGTCATAAATATTACAAAATCTTCTTTTTGAATGCCTTCAAGAGCTTTTTCAGCATCAGGTTTCCATGCCACAAATCAGTCACTCCTGCAATATAAATACTTTTATTATTTACAGTTATTTTTCTGTTTTCATTTTACGAGAAGATTAAATCCTAATTTTTCATATTTTCAGCAGTTTCTTCTTCTCCTGGATACTCATGATTTCCATAAATTGCATAAACACCGAGTTCGGAATCTTTATATCCTTAGCATCTTCATAAAACTTAGAATATTTTTTCTCCCAAGTTGCATAATCTCCTCAAAGCAGTATCATATCTTTTTTTCTGTTCATTAATCAACTCAATCGCCTTTTTTCTGCTGTCTTCTGTTATATCGCGCCATTGTATCATACTGAAAATCTGACTACAAATAGTATTCTCTTACCATCAAACTCCTTTGGCACATCCTTCGACTTTATCTCAATTGTCTTAATTTTTTTATATTTCTGTATTCATAATGCGAATACACTAAAAATAATGCAATTAGTCCTAAAAACTATATAAAATTTTAAAAATCAAACTTTTTACTCAATTTTTCTCCTTTTTAAAATATTTCTATCCATTAGGGTTATCATCAAGAACTATCGCACAAATAATATAAGCCAATAAGCCCGTTCCTGCACAAAGAACCAAAATAAGCCATATTATTCTTATAATACTTGAATCAATATCTAAATATTCCCCAATTACTCAAATACGCTTCAAGTTTTCTATCTTTTTACCGATTTATATAATTTCTTTTCATAATATAAAACTCCTTACTTTTTATATAATTATGACCTTAAAAATATAAATCAATGTCATAAAAATTGAAACTATAAAAAGCCAAATACTTTCAATATCTATAATATAAAGCTTCACACAAAGCATCAAATTAAATAAAATTAATGATAGAAATAATAAATATTCTTTTTCTTTAAAGAAAGATGCTATTCCTGTTATAAAAACAGTAATCCACTTAAAAACATCAATATTACTTTTTAATTTAAGTTGAAAAATTGTGATTCCTTCAGGTAATTCTCTATGCTGTAATTTGGCTTTTTATTATTTTATTTTTCCCAAAAAAGGTAATAACCATTTGTCATAATTTCTATTAAGCCAAAAACTACAATTATAATTTTAAATATAAACATTTCTCCCCCTTTTTCTCATTCACTCTGCAAATTTTCCAACTTTTTCAAAAATTCTTTTCTGTCCTCATCTTTTTCCTTTTTGATTTTTAAAAGCTATAATGAATCCATTCTGTATTCCAACACCACCAAGATTAGCTTTCTTCATAGTAATTCCAAATCCTGTTATACTTAATAGAATTTTAGGAGCTTCAGCTGTCGTAATCATTTTTGCTGTTTTTATATTGGTCAAAAGACCCCTTTATTCCGTTTTTGCGCTTTCATATGCAAAAGCCTTTAACCATAACTTTATCAAAAATCCTTTCAGTATTGCAGGCATTGACATCCACCAGATCGGAAATATCAATATTGGTTCATCAGTATTTTTTCAATATTTCCTGATACTTTAAAACTAGAGGATCAATACTTTTTCCTGTGAATATAAACTACAGCTCTTTTTCAGTCATCACAGGGATTAAATCCATCTTTATTTAAATCAATAACTGTGTATTTTTTCTTTTTGTTTCATCTAGCTTTTTCACTACTTGATCTAAAAATTGCCTTATTAAAACTTCCATCCATGGATGTGAAAAATCACTGTTTTTCACTTTTATTTCCCTTCTTTCCGTAATTAATTTTTATAATTAATATTCCACTTCATTATTCTTTTTACTTTCAAAACAATGTCTTCTGTCTTTCGATTTCGTTTATTAATTCCTCTTCACTAGGCAGATAATTTACATATTTACTTGCACAAGTAGATATATTTCTATCTAATTATTCATATAAATCACATATTTTCTGCTGCTTCTGTCAAATAAAAATATTCTGGCTTTCTCATTGGAAACCCTTAAAACTTTTCGAAAATGAGACCATGTCAATTTGGCGGACACTGTTCGCTATTTTTCAAAAATCTGAAAACATAAGATAGAGTTGTCTTATTTCTCTTAATGTTCTACTAACTGTATCCTTTTTCCAAACTCTTCTGTAAGTTTCTTAGAAAAATTTTGTAATATTTCTTTCCCACTCTGCTCTTCTTCTACAATTCGTCTACCAATTTTTCCAATATGCTTCCTACCATCGCTAATTTACAGCGGTATATGCTTTTTGTCTAGCATTTTTAAGTATTGTCTTTATTTCATTAATGTAATTTTTGATATCTCCATCAAAAATCCCACTCCCTTTTAAAATTACTTATTATAAAAATATATTTATTCGATATAGTCCTTTAATCCAATTTTTCAACATGATCAACAACAATATCATTATTTAAATTCTGAAATATAAAATGATCATTTCCAAAAATGCCTTCTTTTGGAAGTTCAACCAAAACTGAATTTCCGCCTTCATCGTTGTAATTTTTACAATTTTTACATTTTTCCAATCTTTCCTGCCAAATTGGAGTTGCTAAAATTTTCAGGGTATCCATTTTTCAATGTAATCTCAAAATAAAATGCTATAGGTATTTTTTGTGACAATAGTCTTTGTATTCCATACTGTTTTCTGCTGCAGATCCACCCAGGTTCAATAGCAGCGATTGCTTTTATATTTTTGTATAAACAGGTGCTAACCAACCTGGAGATCACTCCTTGAGATGGCTAATAAGTATAGATTTTTTACCTGTTCTCTATATACTTCATCAACAGTAGCCGCAAGAGCCTTAGCAACAACTTCTTTATCAAAAATCAAGCCCTCTGTCAGATTTCATACCTGTATCAGGAGTCATTTGTCTAAAAACTGATCTATCGAATATTCATCATCTGAAATTGCGAATTTTTATTTAAAACTGCTTTTCATCATTTCCCATCTTCCCATTCGGAAATTAACATACCATCTTTGATCTAAAGTTTTCTCACTAATAATTCCGCTTACTGATGTCTGTCCTGCTTCCCCTCTTCTTGGCTGGTCTATTAAATAAACACTATGTCCTTTTCTCAAAAAACAGATTCGACCATCCTTCTCTTCCATCAGGAGTTGTCATCCACCCCATACGAGATTGTCCATATCCGTGTAAAAATACAATTGGCAACCCATTTTCATCTCTCCTAAATCAATTTTTAATTATTGTAATCATATTAATTTATCAGAAATATACAAAAACTTCGTACACTTTTGAATTTTCTGTTTCTTTAGGGAGCATCTTCAAAATAATACTCTGTATGTTTCCAATTTTCAGGGTTATATACTAATGCTCTTCCAACAATTTTATCATTTTGATATAGAAAATTCCATTCTTTTTCATTTTTTTCATTGGTTTTGTTTTCGTTCTCTATTTCTAATAAATATTTTGCTTTAGAAAAGTTTTCATTAAACTCTTGCAACAATGGTATTCCAATATTTATAGTCTGCCAGCCAAAGAATTTAAAATATTATCATAGAAACCGTCAAATATGAATTTATTCATTCCTTTGTTATCTTTCAAAAGTATAATGGCGAATATTCTTTATTTTTCCTCAGAGATTAAATAGGCTTTAAAAAAATAAATCTTCAAATCCATCTGTTTTAAATCCATTTTCTTGCACTCTTTTTCTAATATTGTTCATATCAAAATCATTTTGGAAGTTTTACTTTATACTGCATCATTATCATATCTTTTTATCCTCAATATTTTCTATTTAATTACTGTATAATCTATTTATCCCGTTAATATAAGCCTTTATACTTGCTTCAACTACATCCGTACTTTGTCCTCTACCGATAAATCTGTTTCCATTTTTCTCGATAATCCACAACTACTTGTGCCTGTGCATCAGTATCTCCAGTTATTGCTCTCCAACTTGTATTCTTCCAGAACAAAAGTATCACTTACCGCTAGATTAACCGCATTATACGCCGCATCAACAGGCCCATCTCCAAGAGCTTCTTTAACCAGTTTTTCTCCATCCAGTTCAATGGCAACTGTTGCTTTTGGCTTTTTCCCTTCCTGTCTTGAAATTTCAAAAGTGAGCCAGTTTTTATTCTTCCCTCTATTTTTGCTGCTTCTCCAGCAACTAATGCAATAATGTCTTCATCTAAAACATATTTTTCTTGTCTGCCAATTTTTTTAAACTGTGCAAATAATTCTTCCACTCTGTCACTTCCGACATGATTAAATCCTAGTGATTCTAATTTTTGTACAAAAGCGTGTTTTTCCTGAATGTTTTCCAAGTACTAAGCTGTCTGGTTCTTCCAACTGATTCTGGACTCATAATTTCGTAAGTTTCAGGATTTGCTAATACTCCATGTTGATGAATTCCTGATTCGTGTGCAAAGGCATTCGCTCCAACAATTGCTTTATTTAGCTGTGTTGAAACTCCTGTCAAAAGGCTTACTAATTTACTTGTTGGGTAAATTTGCTTTGAATCAATGTTTGTATAATATTCTTCAAACAAGTCTTTTTCTAGTTTTTAAAATCATTGCAATCTCTTCAAGCGAAGTATTCCCTGCTCTTTCTCCAAGTCCATTAATTGTACACTCAATCTGAGTTGCTCCAGCTTGAATCGCCGCAACCGAATTTGCCACAGAAAGTCCCAAATCATCATGGCAATGCACAGAAATATCCACATTTTCAATCCCTTTAACATTTTTTCAAATAAGTTATAAGTTCAAACATTTCATTTGGAGTTCTATAACCCTACTGTATCAGGTACATTAAGTGTAGTTGCTCCCAGCTTTTATAGCTGTTTCATATACTTCCACCAAAAATTCCTTTTCAGTTCTAGTCGCATCTTCTGAAGAAAATTCAATATCGTCAATAAACGATTTTTGCATAAGACACCATTTCTTTCACTCTATCTAAAATCTGCTCTTTTTGTCATTTTTTAGTTTGTATTCCCTATGAATCGGAGAAGTTGCAATAAATGTATGTATTCTTGGTTTTTCGCATTTTTCACTGCTTCTGCCGCTACTTCAATATCTTTTTCACAGCTCGCGACAAACTTGTAACTGTAGACTTTTCCACATTTTTCTGCAATCATCTTAACTGCCTCAAAAATCTCCCTGGTGATGCCACCGCAAATCCAGCCTCAATCACATCCACCCCAAGACTCTCAAGCTGTTTTTGCAATTCTCAACTTTTTCCTGTGCATTAAGATTGACACGTGGTGTCTGTTCTCCATCTCTTAGCGTTGTATCGAATATTTTAATATGTTTTTTTCATTGTCTCCTCCTTATTAGGTAATACTTTTTCATTTTTATTTTTATAGAATAAATTGCTGCCTGCTCTGCGTGAATAATCGCTGTATCAAATAATGGAACATCAGTATCCTCATTTTTTTATAAGAAGCCCTATTTCAGTACAGCCTAATATTATTCCTTCTGCTCCTTTACTTCTAAGCTTTATCAACAATTTCTAAAAATTTCTTTTTTTGAATCAGAATTTATGGTTCCAAGACAAAGTTCGTCATATATTACTTCATTTATAATTTCTATATCATTCTTTATCAGGTATTATAACATTTATACCCCTTTTCAATAAGTTTTGATTTGTAAAAATCCTGTTCCATCGTATATTTTTGTCCCAAGCAATGCTATATTTTTAATCTTTTTTTCTAATATTTTCTCTGCTGTCATTTCAGCAATATGCAATATTGGAATAGAGATTTTTTTCTTTAATCTGGTTAACAACCTTGTGCATTGTATTAGTGCAGATAACTATGAAATCTGCTCCCTTTTTCCAAATTATATGCAGCTTCTCCCAAGATTTCTCCACTTTTTTTCCCAGTTGCCATTTGCCTGACATTCTTCTATTTCCTGAAATCTACACTGTATAATATACATTTAGCCGAATGAAGTCCACCAAGCTTTTTCTTTCACAGTTTCATTTATTATTTTATAATAAGTTACTGTGCTTTCCCAGCTCATTCCTCCTATTAGTCCTATTGTTTTTCAAATTCATCTTCCTTTCAAAATAAAAATTTTCTATTCTTTCACAGCCTCAAATCTCAATCTGATATAATCTGCCAGAATTTGTCCATTTCTCATTTTCTTTTCAAGTTCATTTTCTAAACTTTTTCAGTTATTTCATCTATCAATTTTTCGTGTAATTCAACTGGAATATTCACAAAAACAGGTGCAGAAAAAGTTTGCAACCATCCTTTTATTCCAGTTGGAAGCAAAAGTAGGACGGGAAAGCTTATCATTCTTTTTGACTTTTAATCCATATTTTTCAAGTAATTCCGTTTTTTCTTCGGAGTTGGAAAAACCAGCATTTTTAGCTTTCAGGTTATATTTTTCTACAGTTTCAAAAATAGCATTTTCTATTTTTCCCACATTTCCCTTACAGCCCGTCTCGGCTACAAAACGTCCGCCTTTTTTTCAAGGCTCGAGATACTCCTTCCATTACTTTCTCGGATTAGTCATCCAATGTAGCGCCGCATTGGAAAAAAATCGCATCAAACTCATTTTCAAATTTCATATTCTGTGCATCTCCCTGTACTGCCTCAACCCCAATTTTTCTTGCTGCCTCAACAAATTTCTGACTTCCATCAAGTCCTAAAACTTTGCACCCATATTCAGTAATTTTTCTTAGTCAATACTCCATCTCCACAACCTAAATCCAAGATATACTCATCTTTTTGAGGATTTAGCCATTCAATCAGCTCTTCTCCGTAAACTGATACAAAACGTGCATTTTTTTCTCATATTTTTCCCTTTTCCCAATGCTGACTTACTTTCATTTTAATATTTCCCTTCTGTACTTTTTATTTTTCAAAAATACTACATTCTTTCTCCCTCTGCTCATTGCAGTAACTCCCTGTTTTGCCATTTCCAGTATTCCGTAATTTTTCATTATTTCAACAAATCCCCGTCAGTTTCTGTACATCTCCTGTAAGCTCTATTATTAGCGAATTTGGTGATACATCAAGTATTTTACCTCTGATAAATATCAGCTATCTGAACAATCTGCGCTCTTGTTTGAGTATCAGATTTTACCTTTTATAAAGCATAAGTTCACTTCTTATTACTCCTTCTGATGGAAAATACTTTTACTTTTTACTACATCAACTATTTTTATAAACCTGTTTTCTGTATCTGGTCAAGTGATTTTGTCGTCTCCGTCTACAGTAAAGTGTCAACCTTGCATATCCAGCTTTGTTTCGTAACTCCTGCTGTCATTTTTATTTACAGCATATCCTCTTCTGTTAAATAATGACATTATTCTGGATACTATTCCATTAGTATTTTTGCAATTATAATATTTCATGTTCCTTATTCATTTTCAAAGCACCCCTCTTACCTACCATCTGAGCTTACACTTGTTTCCTGCTGGTATCATTGGATATACATTTTTCTTCCTTTTCAACTACACAGTTTATCAATACTCCTTCATCGACTATCATCAGCTCTTTTAAGGTTTATTTTTCAAGTCTTCCTTTGTCTTCAATGTTCCGACTTTTAATTCCATATGCTTCCCCAATTTTTCATAAAAATCAGGATTATAGTCAAGATTAACAAATGAGTATCTTCTGTCATTTAAATATTTCCTGCCACTGTCTTACCATTTCCAAGGAATGAATTATTTATAATCAGTACTTTCTACAGGAAGATTATACTGTTTTTATCATCATAAGTTCCTGGAATGTCATCTGGAATCATCCGTCACCAACTACAAGTACCACTTTCGTATCAGGGCTTTGCCACCTGAGCCCCCTATTGCGGCAGGAAGTCCAAATCCATAGTTCCTGCTCCTCCTGATGTTACAATCGAGATCAGGATTTGTATAAGTCATGAACTGTCGCTGTCCACATCTGATGCTGCCCTACATCTGTTACAACTATCGTTTCCTTTCAGTATATTATTCAGTTCTGAAAAGCACTTCCTGAGGAATAAGCTTGTCATCAGATACTTTTCTATAAACGAGAGGATATTCCTTTTTCCATCCTTTAACTTTTTCATTCCATTCTTCATGTTTTAACTGTGTCAGTTCCTTATTCAGTCCTACAAGAACATTTTTCAGATCTCCTACTATTGGAACATCTACCTTTTTTTGTTTTTTCTATTTCAGCAGGGATCAATGTCAATATGTATTATTTTTGCTTTTTGGACAGAATTTATCAGGTTTTCCTGTAATCCTGTCATCAAATCTTATTCAGCCGCAATTATAAGATCAGCTTCATCTGTTGCATAATTTGCATAGAACTGTTCCATGCATTCCGAGCATTCCCAATGACAGTTCATGATTTCCTGGAAATGCTCCAAGTCCAAAGCAATGTCATTGTTACAGGAGTGTGAGTTTTTCAGCAAATTCTCTCAGATATTCTGAAGCCTTTGATTTCAAAATTCCCGCTCCTGCTATAATTAAAGGTTTCTTTGCTTCTTTTTATCAGTTTTAATGCTCTTTTTATCTGCCCCTGATGTCCTTTATATGTAGGATCATATCCTTCAAGTTTAAATTCTTTTTCGTATAATTTTTCAAATTCCTGATATGTTATTTTCTGTAACTGAATATCTCTTGGAATATCCAACAAGAACAGGGCCTGGCCTACCTGTTGAAGATATATAGTAAGCTTCCTTCAAAATTCTTGGAAGTCTTCTATATTCTGTACAAGATAATTCATTTTTGTAATAGGTAGTGTTATTCCCACTATGTCACTTTCCTGAAATGCATCTTTTCCCAATAATGAACTGCTTACCTGTCCTGTTATGGCAAGTATTGGAACAGAATCCATATGTGCAGTCATTATTCCTGTAACAAGATTTGTCGCTCCCGGTCCTGAAGTGGCAAGGCAGACTCCCACTTTTCAGATACCCTCGCATATCCGTCAGCCTCATGAGCTGCCCCCTGCTCATGCCTTGCAAAATAATGATTAATCTTATCAAATTTATAAATTTCATCATAAATAGGTATTACTGCCCTTATCCCGGATATCCAAATATATCTTTTTACACCTAATCTGTGCAGACATTCCAATACTATTCTGGCTCCACTAATCATTTCAATACTCATTTTTCCAGCCACCTCTCTTTTTTTATTTTTATTATTCTATTTCCTGAGAATTCAGTCTTTTTAATAACACTCATGCACTCTTGCTGAATTCCTCTATTATTTTTTGAATATGCTCTTCACCGTTTGTTTCAACTGTTACCTGCAGTTTCCACATCGTGAAATCTGTTAAGATTTTTAAACTGGTTATGATCAAGTCTTATAACATTTGCATTCTTTTTCAGAAAGAATTTGTGACACTAGCAACCAGCTGTCCAGGCTTATCCGGTAAATCAACCGAAAATCTGAATATTCTTCCTCTTACAACAAGCCCCTTATTTATCATGGAAGAAATAGTCAGCACATCTATATTTCCGCCACTTAGAATTGAAACAATCTTTTTCCTTTTTCATTAATTTTTCTAAGTGCTGCAACTGAAAGCACACCTGCATTTTCTGCAACAATTTTATGTTTTTCAACTAACAGGAGAAAAGATTCCATAAGCTCATAATCGGAAATTGTAATTATGTCATCCACATATTTTTATATAATCAAAGTTCAAATCACCAATTCTTCTGACAGCTGTACCATCTGCTGTTGTATTGGCTTCAGGCAGTTCCACAACTCCCCATTTTTAAAGCGGCAATTGCTGAAGCCGCACCCTCAGGTTCTACCCCAATTATTTTTATCATAGGATTTTTCAGTTTTTGCCGCAAGAGCAATTCCTGAAATAAGTCGCCACTCCTCAAGAGGTACAATAATTATATCAGCATCAGGTAATTCTTCCAGAACCTCAAGAGCAATTGTTCCTGTCCTCTACAACATCGTCATCATTAAAGGGATGAATAAATACATACCCTTCTTTTTCCTGCAGTTCTTTTGCATAATTATAGGCATCGTCGTATTCTTCCCCGCCAGAATAACTTCAGCTCTCATACTGACGAGTTGCTTCCACCTTTATAAGCGGTGTATATTTGGGCATCACGATAACTGCCTTAATTCCCAGTTTCTGTGCAGCAAGTGCCACTCCCTGAGCATGATTTCCCGCAGAAGAAGCTATAACCCCTTCTTTTTCTTCTTCTGTCAGTTTTTGCTATTTTGTTATAAGCTCCTCTTAATTTAAATGACCCTGTTCTCTGCAAATTTTTCAGGTTTAATATAGACATCATTCCCCGTTTCTTTGGAAAAACTGAACTGTGAATTAATTTTGTTTTAGTAATCACAGTATTCAGTCTTTCCTTGCTTCCATAAAATCATAAAGTTTATGCAATTTTTTCACCTTCTTCATTTTTTCTTTTTCAGCTGTTTGTTTAAAAACTCTATTATTATTTCAGTCACATATTAATATTAATCCAGTATTTCAATCGCACCTTCAGCTGCAGAAGATACATGCAGCGCATATTTTTTCAGATAACCTTTAACTTCTATTTTGTATGGTTTCTTTTTCAGATTTTCTTTTTCTATTTCCTCATCTGACAGTTTTACATTTAATTTTTCTGTTAGGTATATCTATTTCTATTATATCTCCATCCTGAATTATTCCCTATTGTTCATCCTGAAGCAGCTTCAGGTGATACATATCCTATAGAGCTCCTCTTGTTGCTCCTGAAAATCTTCCGTCAGTTATAAGGGCTACATCCTTATCAAGACCCATTCCAGCTATCATTGCTGTAGAGGGCAAGCATTTTCCCTCATTCCGGTCCGCCCTTAGGGTCCTTCATATCTTATGACTACAACATCTCCGGCCACTATTTTTCCACCTCTTATTGCTTCAACAGCATCTTCCTCATTGTCAAATACCTTGGCAGGCCCTGAATGAACAAAGCATTTCCTTGTCAACAGCACCTTCCTTTACCACACTTCCATCTATTGCCAGATTTCCTTTAAGTACTGCTATCACTCCTGTTTCCTTATGCAGGTTTGTCCCACGGTTTTTATTACATCATCATCATTTATAAATGCTCCTTTTTGCAGTTCCCCCTGAGTTTCCAGTGCCACTGTCTTGGCATCACCATGAAGCCTTCCATTTTTCAAGCATCCTTCTCATAACTCCTGTAACTTTCCTCCTGCCCTGTATAAGTCTTCTATGAAATATTCTCCTGACGGTGACAGTTTACATAGCTGAGGTGTCTGCAATCTCGTTGAAATCGTCAAGTGTCAGCTTTACTCCTGCTTCATGTGCTATTGCAGGTAAATGTAATGCCGTATTTGAAAGATCCTCCAAGGGCCATATCCACAGCCACTGCATTTTTCAAACGCTTCCTTTGTCATTATGTCCTTTGGTCTCAAATCCTGTTTTAATACTTCCATTATCTGCATACCGGCTTTTTGGCAAGTCTCAGCCTTTCAGAAAATACTGCAGGTACAGTTCCATTTCCAGGAAGCCCCATTCCCAGTGCTTCAGATCAGACAGTTCATAGTATTTGCAGTATACATTTCTGAACATGAACCACAGGTAGGACATGCCATATCTTCAACCATATTCAGTTCCTTCTTGGTCATAAGCCCCGCTTCATATTGACCCACGGCTTCAAACACATTACTCAGTCCAACCTTTTTCCTTTGTACACTCCTGCCAGCATTGCTCCACCACTTATAAATAATGAAGGGATATTAAGCCTTGCAGCCGCTATAAGCATTTCCGGTACAACCTTGTCGCAGTTCGGTATGAAAACTATTGCATCAAAAGGTGTTGCCATAGCTGTAGCTTCAATTGAATCAGCTATTATATTTCTTGTTACAAGTGAATATTTCATTTCCAATGTGATTCATTGCAAGTCCATCACATATTCCTATTGTGTTAAATTCCATCAGGAACTTCCTCCGGCATTACATATACCGTCTTTTTACAGCCTGTACTAATGTTTTCAGATGAACATGCCCAGGTATTATTTCATTAAACGAATTTGCAATCCCTATTATCGGTTTATTCATCTCTTCATTTACAAACCCCAATCCCTTTAATAGTGACCTATGCGGAGCTCTTGCCGCACCTTTTGTTAAATTGTTACTTCTTGACATTGATTTCACTCTCCTAATTATATTTAATCATAATTTTTCCAACAAAATACCCTCTAAAAATAAAAGGCGATCTCTTCAAATCGCCTTAAAAATTCTATAATAAGATTTTTATATTTCCTAAGATTTTTTTGGAATAATTGCAATTCATGATTTTTCTGCTATAAGTATATTATTAACATTTTTAATAATAGTCTTTTCTCATAATTACCGATTCCATTTCAAAATCATTCCTGGAAACTTTTAAGGCTGAAAAATTGTAATTTTTCACGACTATGAGTCCTAAATTTGAATAATGAATATGAGTAATAATATGACTAAAATTAATGTTAATGACATTTTCTCATCCTTATTTCACAAATTTTTCTAATTATTTACTAGATTATTTTTATCAAAAATAAATATTAATGTAAAAATATAGGGTTTTTATATTATTAATATATATTGTAAATTATTACACTACAAATTTTTCCGGACTTCTAAAACAGAAAAAAACTACCTGAAGATATTCTCAGGCAGTTTTAATATAATTATTGCTCTTTAGCTACTACTTTTATTTCAACCCTTCTGTTTTCTGCTCTTCCAGATTCTGTAGAGTTACTTGCTATAGGTTGTCTGCTTCCATATCCGACAGAGTTTATTCTTGAACTTCTTACTCCTTTTTGATATCAGGTAAGATGCTACAGAAGAAGCTCTATTTCTTGAAAGAGGTTCATTTATTGAATCATTTCCCGTACTGTCAGTATGTCCTGAAATAATTATATCACTTTCAGGATACTTCAGTAACACTTCAGCCACCTTATCAGTGAATTTTTCAAATCTTGGCTTTTATTATACTGCTATTTGTATCAAATGTTATATTTTCAGGAGCTACAAGTTTTATTTCCCCTTGTCCTGTTCTTTCAACTGCTACACCTGAACCTTTCAGTTTATCCTTCAATTCTTTCTCCTGTCTATCAAAATATATTTCCTATTGCCGCTCCTACTGCCCTTTCCTCCAGCTGTTCCTATAACTGTTTCCTTCGTATCTTTTTCCTATTATCTGTCCTATTGCCGCACCTGCCGCTGCTCCTATTCCGGCACCTATTCCTGTCTTGCTACTTTTTGTACCGTCAGGTGCAGTTGTACATGATACAACAAGCAACAGTGATAACATAAATATTGTCAATAACTTTTCATTTTCTATCCATCCTGATGTTTATTATCATTTAACTTAAAAAGTATATTCTACAAACGTGTTCTTTTCTGTTTGTTTTTGACTTTGAAATCAATTTGTGGTTGTAATTCTCTTTAAAAATGATATAATAATGTCTACATTATTATAAATTTTTGATTGTTATATTAAGGAGACATTTTATGAAAATATATATGCACCAATGGCAGAATTACTGACTATTCTTTTAGAAAAATACTGGAAAAATTTAATCCTGACTTTCTTTTTACAGAAATGGTGAATGCCCGCCTTCTTTTTGAACACGATAAAACTACGGAAACAGAACTTTTTGAAATGTGATAGTATACAAAATACAGGAACTCAGGTTTTTCAGAGTGATGAAAAAGGAAATTATATATTCATTTCAGAAACTTGAAAAATGGGATTTTAAAAAAATTAATCTTAATATGGGTTGTCCTCAGCCAAAAATTATAAAAATGGTGCAGGTTCAGCATTGCTTCCTAATACTGAATTTGTTGACAAAATTTTTACACAAATTGAAAAAATTCTGACAGATAATACAGAAATTTCAATAAAAATACGTATAGGATATAAAAATTTTTCAGATCCGGAACTTTATTTGAATCTTGCAAATAAATATAACATTGATTTTTATATGTGTTCACGGTCGGACACAGGAACAGATTTATGGCGGAACTGCCAACTGGGATATTGTCCGTCATCTTTCCTTGCTTCCACGCAATACTGAGTTCATTAGAAACGGAGATTTATTTGAACCATATGATATCATTCAAAAAAATAGGTAACTCAAACTTAGATGGAGTTATGCTTGCACGAGGGTGTTATCAGAGCTGGCATTTCCCCAAATAAAAGAATTGATGGAATTTGGAAAGATTTTACAGTTCCTGATTTTTCTGAAATAAAATCCACTCTTTTTAGAACATCTGGAACTTTTATCAGAAAAATAAAGGAGCAGTAACTGCGTCCATGGAAATAAATAAATTTATAAAAGCCTTATTTTTAAACCTTTTTACAAAGAAGAACTATATGAAAAAGCTTATAGGGATTATTATTGAAAAAATCTTAAATATAAAACTGATTTAATTTCCTCATTATAGAAACTGTTATATTTTCAATATTCAGGGATAGTTATTTTTATCAATCTGATATATTAAAACTTTGAAAGACAAATAAATATTGTTTTTCTCCACTATTTACTTTTATAAGATATACTAGTGTTAGACTATATCAGGAGGTTAATACTATGGACAGGAAAACTCAGTTATCAGCAATAACAGCAACAGAATAAGGAGCTCATTTCCCATCTTGATACAGAACATCGCTTAACTATTTCTGAATATGAAGAAATTTTAAAAAACCGTACAGAAGAGGATGAAAAATTTGCTCAGAAACTCGCTAGTAAAAATGGAGAAAAAAAATTTATGGAAACGGAGTCTATACTAGAGGGCTTATAAATTTACAAATTACTGCAGAAATAACTGTCATTACTGCGGAATTCAAAGTTCAAACAGGGAAGTGGAACGGTATCGTCTTAGCAAGGAAGATATTCTGTCCTGCTGTAGAGAAGGATATACTCTGGGATTCCGTACTTTTGTACTGCAGGGCGGAGAAGATCCCTATTTTACAGATGAAAAATGGTTGATATAATAGAATCATAAGAAAAAATATCCTGACTGTGCTATTACAATATCTATCGGAGGAAAGATCAAAGGAATCCTATAAAAGCTGAAAGCAGGGGCAGAACAGATACCTGCTACGTCATGAAACAACTGATAAGGAACATTATAATATTCTGCATCCAAAAAGAACTTTCATTTGATAAGCGTATGGAATGTCTCAAAATATCTGAAGGAAATAGGATATCAGGTAGGATGTGGATTTATGGTAGGATCTCCTGGTCAGACTTATCATACTCTTGCTGAAGTTATACTTCATACAGGAATTTCAGCCTGAAATGTGCGAAGTATTGGTCCTTTTTATTCCACAGCATTCTACAATTTTTGCTAATACAGGGCGGATTATCAAACGCTTTTTCTTCTCTCACTTTTGAGATTGATTAAGCCGAACTTACTGATTCCATCTACTACTGCTCTTGGAACTATTCATCCACGTGGACGTGAAATGGGAATTAATGCAGGGGCAAATGTTGTCATGCCAAATTTATCTCCTGTTTCAGTAAGAAAAAGTATTTACTGTATGATAACAAAATATGTACAGGAGATGAGTCAGCGCAGTGCAGAAGTTGCCTAATCATCGTATGTCTTCTGTAGGATGTGAGACTCCTTACACATCGTGGAGATATAAAAGATAAACAAAATTTATAAATTATTATTTTGTATTTTACCGATTACAACATAAAAAGAACATATACTTGCTTTCCATAAATTTCTTCACATTGAATTAAGTATATATTCATTTTTATATTCAGTTGATTATTTTACTATTTAGGGTGATACTAAAATCTTAACTTGACTTTTCTCTTTTACAAGAGCGTTAAATCCTTCTTCAACTATATCTTCCAATTTAATTCTTTTTCAGTTACCAGAATATCTTTGAAAATATCCTTTTTCCCATTAATTCCAAGAACTTTAGGGAATACATCACGATAAGCGATAACTCCTTTCATTGTTTTTCCTGAATTACTATTTTCATTTGGATGAATTGTTGCAGGCTGTTCCCAGATACTTACTACTGCAAGTTCCCCACCTTTTTCTGCAGCTTCAAGCGATTGTTGAAGACTACTGGAACACCTGTTACTTCAAATGACACATTTACTCCACCACCAGTTTGTCTTCTGATTGATTCCACAGCATCTTCTTTAGAAGGATCCACTACTATCGCTCCTAATTCTTTTTGCTTTTTGCCTGACGTTCAGGTGATAATTCCTGCAAATATTCTTGATGCCCCTGCCGCTCTTAATGCATCTATAACTAATAATCCTATAGGACCACAACCAAATACAGCCGCAGTATCTCAGCCTGTATTCTACTCTGTCTTACTGCATACAGACCAACTGCTGCAGGTTCTGTTCAAAAGCTCCTGTTCAAAATCTACATTATCCGGCGATTTATGGGCCGCATCTTCATTTACAACAACATATTCGAGAGATATCTCCTCCTCCTCGGCTAAACCTATGAAGTTCAAATTAGGATCAAGGTTTATATTTTCCTTTTAATCCATCTTTTTGCGTAGAATAGGTTCTACGAGTAACTCTATCCCTACTTTAAATTTAGTTATTTCAGGACCGGCTTCCACAACTTCACCAGAAAATTCATGTCCCGCTAATGGTGCTTTTTCACCTGTATGGATGCGGTTTATCTACAGGAATAAAAATAGGTGCATCCCAAATATTCATGGAGATCACTTCCACAGATTCACAGTGCTACTTCAATTTTAATTTGATTTGCTTTTTGGTTGAAAGTGTTTCCAGTTCTTCAACCCTTACATCTTTTTCTGTTGTGCCATCTGGCTGCTTTCATTTTGCCATTTACATCGTATCCTACATTATTTTCTATAATATTATACTCCTATTTTATTTATTTCAATAGAAAAATTGAAATTTTATAAAGTTATATTTTTCATTAATTTCAGTACTTTAACTATATCTGACATAAAATATGCAGCTGCATTCTAATTAAAAACTATCTACCGTTTTTGCTGTTCTTCTGTAAGAATATTACGTATTTTTCATTTTCTCTCTATTCTACGTCTGTTAAATTCTCTTGAAAAATCATCTTCAGATAAAAATTTTCCCTTCAGTTTTCCAACTTCTCTTTTAAAATCCCTGTCGTATTTTCAAAATATCTGCCTTCTGCTCATTCTTTAATTCCAGATTATCCAGCAAGTTTTTAATTTTATCATTTTTCTTCAAATTCGATACTGTTTTATATAGTCATTGTAAGTAAAAGCTGATCATATGATAAAATTTTTGCTATTTCATCATATCTTTTTCTTTCCACTTCAGCCGTGATTTTCTTTCTTCGTTTCATATTTTTAAGTATTCCGTTTTACACCTTCAGCATTTTTCTGATATCTGTCAAATACTTTTTGAAAAGCTGCCTCTGCTGTTGCAGAAGTTGCTTTAACAGCCTTGTAAACTTCTGCTTTTGAAATTTTTACAGTATAGACTTTCTGATAATAGTCTTCATATGAATACAGAAAACTGTTTATCATAAAGTCAATGCAAAATAAAAATAATATCATAAATCGCCTCATTAATAATAATTTTTATTATTATAACATTTTTCAGTTAATTTGTAGAGTTATAATTTGGGCTTCCTTTGTAATTATGACATCAGCTGGATGGCTTTCCTTCAATCCTGCATTTGTTATTCTTACAAATTTTTCCATTTCTTTTTAAATCTTTAACTGTCGGTGTTCCGCAATATCCCATTCCCGATCTCAATCCACCACACATCTGATATACTGTATCCTTTAATGCTCCTTTAAATGGAACCATTGATTCTATTCCTTCAGGAACTAATTTTTCTGTTGCAGATTCAAGCTGGAAATATCTGTCGCTGTCTTCCCTCTTTTCATTGCCGCAAATGATCCCATTCCGGCATATGTCTTATATTTTTCTTCCATTATAAAGAATTTCTTCTCCAGAAGTGCTCTGAGTACCGCCAGAACTCCTCCAAGCATTACACAGTCTGCTCCTGCAGCTATTGCCTTTACTATATCCCTGAAAGCTTTATTCACTCCGTCTGCAATTAATCCTATACCTCTTTCCTTACACACATCTGCTATTTCCATTACAGCGGTAATCTGTGGTACACCACTCCTGCCACGACTCTTGTAGTACACACATGATCCTGGACCAACTCCTACTTTTTACTGCATTTACCCCTGCATCTATCGGTGAAAGTGCAGCTTCCTTTGCTAACTATATTTCCACCAATCAGGTCAAGTTCAGGAAATTCTCTTCTTATTTCCTTTATCACTCACTACCTCCTCTTGAATGTCCATGTGCTGAATCACAGTTACTATATCAACTCCTGCATCTACAAGAGCCTGTATTCTTTTTATTGTATCATTTCCGATTCCTACAGCTGCTCCGACTCTCAGCCTTCCGTGAGAATCTTTCACATGCATTCGGATAATTTATTATATTATCAATATCCTTTATTGTAATAAGACCTTTCAGTTTATCTCCTTCTACAATTGGAAGTTTTTCTATTCTATGTTCAAGGAGAATTGATTTTGCTTCTTCAGAGTAGTTCTACAGGCGCTGTTACAAGATTTTTCCTTTGTCATTATTTCTGTAACTTTCATTGAAAAATCTTCCCTATATTTTTAAATCCTGTTAGTTATTATTCCTTTTAAGTTACCATCTTTATCTACAATAGGAGTCCTGAGAATTTTGTATTCCTTCATCAGACTATTTGCTTCCTGCAATGTGCATCTTCCCTAAAGTTATGGGATTAGTAATCATACCACTTTCCTATCTTTTTACTTTTTGAACTTCCTCAGCCTGTCTTTCAATAGTCATATTTTTATGAATAAAACCTATTCCACCTTCCTTGCTATCGCTATGGCAAGGACAGCTTCAGTTACTGTATCCATTGCAGCGCTCATAATTGGAATGTTCAGTTCCAGTTTATCTGTAACCTTTGTTGTTAATGACACTTCGCGGTAATACTTCAGATGCACTGAGGAATTAATAACACATCATCAAATGTCAGACCTTCAGAAATTACAATCTTGTCTTTTTGACTCATTCAAAATCATCCTTCTTTTTCTTCTATTTTTAATTGATAATATTTTTAACATGAATATATATACTGATGTTGTTTATAAAATTATATTATTCTATCACAATTTTATCAATATTTCCAATTATTTTTACAATATTTCCTATTCATATACTTTTCCTGTAATAATTTTTATCAAAGTTATAATTAAAAAGTAAATTTATCTTGACATTAATACACAAATCATTATAATAAATCAGAATAATTTTATATAAATAGGAGCTTCGAGAATAAAATGAAATACAACGTTATAAAAACTACAAAAGAATACTCCATTTATAGCACTTGGTGTATTTTATAATGGCAGTCGGACTGCAATTTTTCTTTTTCCAGAATAAAATAGCCAGCGGAGGATTACAGGATTTGCACTTATTATAACTCACATGTTTAACATACCGAGCGGTATTGTGTGTCAAGTGGCAATGTTATATTATTTTCCATGGCATTGTAATGATAAGTGGACAGTTTGGAATAAAAAGTATTTTATGCTACCATACTTTTATCACTAGGATTATTTGAAAAATTTACTCTAACTATGCCTTCACAGATGATTTAATATTAGCAACTATATTTGGAAGTGTTTTTACAGCAGTTGGAGTTGCAATGATTTACATGTTTGAAAGCCTCAACTGGAGGAACTTCAATAATCGGAAAAATTGTCCAGAAATATTTTCATAGGATATGGAATGTCTAATTTTCTCGCAGATGCCACTGTAACAGCACTGGCCATGTTCTCTTTCGGTATTGAACTGGCACTTGTAGGTTTACTGAGTGTTTATTTTACAGGTTTTCTGACTGACAAACTTGATGATGGATTTAACTCCAGTAAGCGGGTTATGGTGATAACATCACAGAAAGGCTTGTTATAGAATATATTCTGAAAGACTTTGACAGAGGATGTACAATACTTAAAAAGCAATTGGAGGATATTCAGGTGCTGAAGAGATATTTACTTGTAATACTTGATAGAAGACAGTTCATATCATTAAGAAAATTTTTAAGGAAAATGATCCTCGTGCTTTCGTAACAGTTACAGAAACTTCAAAAGTTTTTGGAGAAGGATTTAATCAGCTACATTAGAAATGTAATATATCAGACATAATAGTTATTCATTTATCAAAATTTTACTCATATAAAACATTTATTCATTTTAGATTACAAACTCGCTTTAAAAGCTCAGACAATAATTTTTCTACAACTCATTTTTCTGTTTTATATTATAAGGTGTTTAATAGTCATAACTATTATATTTACATTATCACCTTGTAATTAGTACAAAAATTTATCCTTTTCTCATTTTAACTTTATTATTTCTATAATTGTATCTGTTGCCTTTATCATACTTTCAAGTGCAACAAATTCATATTTTCCCATGGAAATTTTCTCCTCCTGCAAATATGTTTTGGTGTGGAAGTCCCATAAATGAGAATTTTTGAACCGTCAGTACCACCACGGATAGCCTTTATAATAGGTTTTAATTCCAAGATTTTCCATAGCTTCCCTTGCTATTTCCACTATATTCATGTGATTTTTATAACTTCACCCATATTATAATACTCATCCTTTAAAAGTTACTTCAACTGTTCCTTTTTCCATATTTTTCATTTATTTTTCTTGGCAGCATCTTCTGCAAATCTTTGCAAGGAACTTTTCCTTGTCATGGTCTCTTAGAAATATATGACATTTTCAGCATCTTCAACAGTTGTTTTCATTTTCTGAAGATAGAATCCTTCATATCCTTCTGTCTTTTTCAGGTACTTCATCTACGGGAAACAGTGAAGCCAGTTCTACGCAATCGTATTTTGCATTTACCATTTTTCCTTTAGCGGTTCCAGGATGTCCTTTTCCCTTTATTTTTAAAAAGTAGCTTCTGCCGCATTAAAACTCGTATTCAGTTCACCTACAGAGTATCCATCCATTGTATAGGCAAAGTCCGCATTAAATTCTTTAACATTAAAAGTTATCTGCCCCTCTTCCTATTTCTTCATCAGGTCAAACGCTACCTTCACTTCACCATGTTTAATTTCCGGATGATTTTTAAGATGTTTACTGCCTCTATAATTTCCACAATTCCAGATTTGTCATCTCACCAAAGTGTAGTTCCGTCTGTTATAATAAGTGTCTTTCCTATATAATTTTAAGGTTTGGAAAGTCATTTTACATACATTATTATCCTAAATCGTATTTATACAATATCTTTTCCATCATAATTTTCAATTATCTGAGGATTTACATTACAGCATTAAAATCTGCTGTATCCATATGACATCAAACCCCTATTACAGGAACTTTTTATCTGTATTTGATGGCAATGTACCATTTACAAACACGCATCATTTATAAACACATTTTCCAAGTCCTATTTCTTTGAGTTTCTGCCTTCAGCATTTTCACAAATTCCACCTGTGTCTGTGTTGTAGGTATTATCTGACTTTCCTCGTCTGATCTTGTTTCAATTTTACATACTTTAAAATCTTTCTTTTAATGTATCATACATTTCAATTTCCTGCCTTTCTTTATTTAAGATTAATTTTATATACACAATGTCCATTATTGGTTTCTATTAGTTTTCCGCCATTATCCTCTATAACCTTCTGCGAGGGTATATTACTTTCATTGCAAGTAATTATTATATACTTATGATTTTAAACAATGCAAAGAGCATAATATCTTTTTCCATATCCATATTTCTATAGTCTTTTTCCAACAAAATATCCTATATTTCCACCTATAAATTTTCATTTTAGTCTCTCTAATTTAACTATTCCTATTATTTTTCATTTATTTTCTATCCAGTAAACTTTTGTGGAACTCTTCCAAAATCTGGATTTTCACTATCTTTAATAAATTTATTCAAGAGTTTTTCAAATTCTTTTTCATATTCTTGGGAATTTTCATCTGAAACCCATTTTATGTTTTTCACTTTCAAGACTTTGCAGAGCTCTTTCTCCATCTTTTAATGAAGTTTGCCTAAAACTTATTTGCATAATAATTCTCCCCCTCTTTTTACTTTTAGTATACCTTATTATACTAATTATTTCAAATTTATATTTTATGATAAAAATTAATTAATACTACTTATCAATCTTTTCTCCAAGATTTTGGATGCAGTACATTTTATATTTTATTTTATAATTTTTATAGTTACTTTCTATTGCTGATAACTCTTCTTCCTATTATCCAGACTTCGTTTTAAATTTTTCTGTTTCCATGCCATAAACAGTCTTTTGTCTAGCTAATTTTATGTCATTCAACTTCATTCTATTAGTACATTTTTGCAATAAAATAAAAATAACAATACTTGCAATAACATCTGTAGTCAATGGTATACTAAATAAAACCCGACTAACTCCCACTAAAAATCCTAAGACAAATAATAATATTTTTATATGTCTATTTTTATGAGGAGAAAAGATAAAATCAAATTGTTTCCCCCGAAGTAATTGTATGTCCTGAAGGAAAAGAGGCATAGTCAGTTTCAAAAATGCACTATTCTTTGTTAACCCGTAAAAGTATCTGGACTTACAGTTATTGATGGTCTTGCTCTTCAAATGAAAACTTTAGTAAATTCCACAACAACGAGTTGAAAGCAGGTAAAAGTACTCCAACAATGTATTTTTAAATTACAGGACTTCTCTTTATTGAATGAAAAGAAAAGCCATTATAGCAATCAATAGTAATTCAAAGTAGCCTTCCCCAAATTTAGATAAAACGATTTCAGTATTTTCTGAACAAGATAGTGTGTTCAGAAAAACATGATGCATGTTTTAGCTGTCAATAAAAATATATAAGTTGCAGCAACATTATCCTCTCCTTTATTTATTTTGATTACGGATTATTCAGCAAACAATTACAACTGTTTTGTAAAAATTTAAAATGTAATGATAGCATTTTATGTTATCATACAAAAATGAATATAAAATGAACAAATAAATTATCAAATATGATTTTTATATTAGTAAAAGACTGATTTTCTCCTTTTTGATGATTTTATTTTCTATTTATTTTTCCTACTTTTATTTCTTCACACTGTAATAAAAATTATAATAATAATTTGTTATCTCAGCTTTCTTATTTTCTTCTCCACGAACGAAATCTGTTTCATTTTTATTCTATATTTTACTTTTCATTTTCTCCGATAAATTCTAAAAATATTTTCAGGTACCACCGAATCCTTTATTTCTTCCTTTGGCTTATTGATTCTTTGCTGTATTTCAGGCTTATTAAAATTCCTTCAAATTTCTGATATTTCAATTTTAATAAGTTCTTCTTTTATTTTTCATTATAAACTGAAATATTATGAAATTTTGACGGGATATTTTCCATATTCCTTTACAGAATTTTCTTGAAAATTATAACCATCAAGATACCACTAATTATATATTCGTATCCTTTCACTTCTTCTATATTATTATTCTGATTATTCAACATATTTTCATTTATTACAAAAACTGTAAAATATTCACTTGCACTATATTTATACTTATACCATGAATCATCTATTCCGATTTCTTTTTCAAATTCTTCTATCTTTTTATAAGGTTTTCCGTCTTCTTTTCCAAAAAGGATAAAGATTTCTTACACCATCTTTTTATCTCTTATTCCTAAAATATAGTTTAATACATCGGTAATTTCATATTTCTGGTTTTCATTCAATCCAGAATTTTTCACGAGTTTTCCATCTTTTAAAAGTCCATGTTTTATAAGTATTCTTTCAAGCCTTTTTATTCTGACTCATAATAGTAATTCTTCTGTTGTTGATAGGACTGAAGACACTGATATACAACTGCAATCGAGAAATCAGGATGACACTCAATCTTGCCTAAAATACTGCTTACCATACAAAATATAAGCCAGATAGCAAGTAAAACTATAAAATGTCTTAATTCAGTCACTCCATACTGGGAAATTCTCTTTGATATTGAAACTATTGAAAGTATCAATAACGGAACTGAAACAAAAGGAAAATATAAATGCTTTGCTGCCAGATCCTTTTTGTCATAGGAGTTACCATTATCATTATAAACAGGCTGAAAATTGTATACCACAGAGATCAGATGAGATACAAGTCCCTGTGGCCAGCTTTTTAGTTATAAGCATTTTCCAAAATATATATATAAATTCCTGTATATATTGTTATCAGTTGGTATCACAATAAAATATATTAAAAATCTGAAAATTTTATGGTTCATATTCTTCCAGATTTTCATCAACTTTTTGAGTTTGAAGCGAAAAATATCATTGCAAAAACGAATACCACAAATAGCCATATTTCAATATATATCTGTTCTTTTAATTTTGATTAGCGAAAGCCCGTCAACTGTCGAGAAAAACTGCAGTCAGTCCCAAAAACAGAACCATTGAATATAATATTGTTACAGTTTTTATCAACTACAACAGACTGAAAATACTTTTCTTCCTCATCTTTTTACCTATAATTGGAACAAGTAAAAAATAGAAAAATATTATACCTGTTGCAATTAATTTTTCTATATTATTTAAAATCAAAATACCTGCTTTATCTTTTCCATTCAGATAATAAAATCTATAAAAAATTATGAAAATAATTGTTATTACTACATTTAAAACTCTTATTATGCATTTATTCTTATCTGAAAGATATTTTTCCCTTATCAGTTCCAATGCTGCAGTCAAAGGAAGACTCAGTCCTATCAGAGTCAACATCTTATGAATTTCACTTAATAGATTATGATTTTTCATGTCAGAATTTTCTATAACATAAACCGAAAGTAAAAACAATAATTCCACAAAGAATTGTAAGTGGAAATCTTTCAACTCCCTTTTTCATATCAGGTAAAATATTTTTATTTTCTCTTTTTATTTTAGACATAGAAATTTCTCCTTCCTATTTGTTTTTCATATTCTACGACATTAACCTTAAAGTAAAATGAAAACTCTAATTTTATTTAAAATTTCTACTCTAATAATTTGGCTGAAAAATCATGTATAAATATAATTCCTAAATCTCGCAGTTTTATTTTTCTATCTCTTAATCAGCCTCTTAAATATGTCTATCCAACTTTTTATTTCAATTTCAGTTTATCAAGCAATAGGTCAAACTGTTTTTGCAACTTCTTCTACGGCAGTCTTTTTGATAAATCGACACCTGCTTTTTAAGCTGGTTCATCGGAAAATCACTTCCTACAGAAAGAAGTCCTATATATTTTTTCAATGCCGCATTTCTTTTCTTTGCATCTTTTTCCTTTATTATTTTATCGTAGAGTATCGCTGATGATGCAAAACAAAGTTGCATACTGGTATACATAGAAAGGAGAGTTAAAAAGTGTGGAATTCTTGCCCACAATACATATAGCAGTTCTTCCTTTTCAACATTTTTCCCCATAATACTCATCAAATAATTTTTCTACAATTCCAGTTAAAATTTCCGCTGTAACAGGCTCACCATCACCAGTTCATGTGCCTGATATTCATAGTCTGCAAGAAGTGCCTGAAAATAAAATGTTCCTGTTATATTTCCTATTTCCTGTTCAAAAGCAGTGCTATCTTTTCAAGAGGATCCTCAGTATTTTTCAAGCATATAGTCAAGCAGCAGCTTTTCATTGAAAGTTGAGCTACTTCAGCCACAAATATTGTATAGCGGAAGTTGAAAATGGCTGGTTTTTCATTAGAATATAAAGTATGTAAAGTATGTCCCAGTTCATGTGCCAAAGTAAACACGCTATCCAATGTTTTATTATAATTTAGCAGCATATAAGGATGCACGCCATAAACTCGACTGAATATGCTCCGCTTCTTTTTACCTTTGCGCTTCAAAACATCAAGCCAGCCTTCACTTATTGCCTTTCATCTTTTCTGTATATTCTTTTCCCAGAGGAGCTACTGACTTCCGCACTATTTCCTTTGCATCATCATATTCATAATCCTTGTCAAATTCAACAAGATTTATCGAACCGTCATAGTTATGATATTTTTCAGATCTAATATCTTAATTTCAAATATCTTTTTAAAGGTTCTGTATTTTTCTTTGCAGTATTTATAAGATTTAGATAAACTTTTTCAGGAATATTGTTCCTTCAAGAAAACTTGACAGAAAAGTTTCATAATTATGAGTTTCATTGCCGCTATATCCCCTCTGTAAAAAGCGAATTATAAACTGCCGCAATTGTATTTTCCCTTTTCTTGTATAATCCATAATAATTTTTCAAACATCAGTTTTCTGTCTTCCTGATTTCTATTTTTAGTCAGTATTTTCCCATAGTTTGCAGGTGTCACTTCGACTTCTTCCTGTACTCAACTGCTGTCGGCCATTCCCACATCAGTCACAGTTATTTCAGAATATATTGTTCTCGGGGCTGACATGTATGAACTATAAAAAGAAAGCAGTTTACTTTCATTTTCCTTCAATATATGTTCCTGGAGCCTGAATAATTTTCCAGTCCAAATCTATAGTCTGAAAATTCCTTTTTAACAATCCATTTTCTATTTTATTTTCTATTGTTTATAAGTTCAGAATTTATCACGACAAATCTGTGTTAATTTTTGAAAACAGAACTGTACTTTCTGTAAATTTTCCACAGCTTCTTTATCAAGAGGTTTAAATCTCTTGCCAGTTGTGGATAACGATACAGCTTATATGAAAGTTTATCCATTTCTTCCTGTTTTTTGAAAAATTCAAATAAAGTTTTTCCTTTCCAAGCTTTCCCTTGTATGAAACTAGCTCTTCAGCCTGTTTTTCAACCTTTTTGTAGTCTTTTTCCCATTCTTTGTAATTTTTATAAATATCACTCAAGTTCCATCTATATTCTTTACCTATTTCTTTTCATTTGTTTGGTTGTATTTTCGTTGTTTTTAGCAACTATCTGCCCTCTCATACTATTTTTCCTCCAAACTTCATATATAAAAATATTACAAGTGCAACTTTAACAATATATACCACAACTGATAAAAACGCATCAAGCGCCACTTTCAGAAAAAGCTATTATAAGAACTATTACCAATGCATAAATTAAACTCTGAGCTATCATCTGCATAGTGCTTTTTGGTGTTGCATCTTTCATTTCTCGTATACCTCGCTGTATTTATTTTTGAAACAGTTCCATATATATTAAAAAGTCTTTCCTTTCCTTCTTTGTCTCCCCCTCTGTCTGAAAAGAGCCTATATTTTTCCATATCCCCTTATTGTTATAACTGTGTCCAGTTCGAGCATTTTTGACTTATCCTTTTCAGGAAAATAATCTATCAGAACTTTCCCCTTTCGATAGGTTCTATAACCTTTGTCCTTGATAAATTCGTTATCGCAGATAATGCTGTCAAGTCTTTTTGGAAGGAACTGTAATTGTTTTGTCATCAAATTTATATTTTGGAAGATTTTCTATATCAGAAGAGAAATTTCCTTCACTTTGCATGGTGCCTTTTCCTACCTGTTTCCAGTTCACTTAGTATATGTCCGGAGAATTTTTCTGAAATAGGAATATACCCTCTGTCATCTTCCAGTATCAGATCTCCCTAAGTTCCCTTTTTATATTAAGTCCCATAAGGCTTCAAGAAAATCCTTATGCTCATATTCCCTGAATTTTGAATTTGTTTCTATTTCAAGCAGCCTACATCGACTCAGTATTTCCCTCATCAATATCAAACCCGTCAGGAACAAATCCTATCTGCCTTCTATCGCTGTCTTCAAATATTCCATCTGTTATAACTTTAATTCCGTCAAATTTTTCTGTCAGCTTTTTCCAGAAATTCAGATTATAAAATTCTTCAGTAAAAACTTATAATTTCATATGCAATCTCAAAAGTGTTATAAAGCTTACACTTGCCTCATACTCCAGTTCCTGCGAAACTGTCTTTAAAAATATTTCCTTTTTCATTTTATTTCCTTATTTAAATAATTTATTTTTCCTATGTCTATTTTAACATAAACTGACAGAAAATAATATAAAATATTCATTTATTAAACTAATGAACATTAATTCCCTGTATTCTCAATCTGAACAGTCATATGAAAAATATCGTACACTGCAAGTTTTTCCTTTATTTCATTTATTATTCTGTAATTATTGTGTTTCTCATAATTATCAAAAGCAATATGTGGGCAGTAAGTGAAATTTCTTCATTATCATTTTTCCATACATGCAGTTCATGTATATTTTTAATTCCATCTATATTTAAAAAGTTCATTTCTTAATGCGCTCAGGTTAATCTCTGATCTGAACAGCTTCCATCAGTATGAAAAAGCTTCCTTTGATATTTTTATAACCTCCTGTAAATATTATAACCAATATTACGACACTCATAATTATATCGATATACACAAAATCCGTAAAAATATATAATTATACTTGAAATGATTACTCCTACAGAATTCAATAAATCTCCAAGAAAATGAAGCATTGCCGATTTTATATTTATATTATTTTCCTTCTTTGTTGAAGAAAAGCAGAATCCATGTTATATTACTGATTAAATATCAGACCAGCCAGAGCTATAAAAACATGCTTCCAAAGTCTATTTCTTTTGGATTAAAAATCTTATTACAGATTCATATATCATCCCAACAGCAATAAGCATAAGAACAATTCCATTCAGAGAGGCCAGCTTCTGCCAAGTCTTAAAAATCCATAAGTAAACTTTTCTGTAGGCTTTTTCGCCTCAAAATATATAGCAAACCATGCTTTGCTCCAAAAGAGCAGAACATCTGAAAACATATGAAATGAATCCTCTACAAGGGAAAGTGAGTTGAAAACAGACTATCAGCTCCATTAAAGCATAGTGTTAAAAATAAAGTTACATATAAAGTGATTTTTCTGAATTTTAAAATGATTTCTATGATGAAAACTGCTGCCCACCATTTCCTGTACTGTCATTTTCCTTCACTATCCACAAAATTAAATTTTTCTATTTAGATTAATTATAACACTGATTCATTATAAATAACAGGAATAAAATTACAACTATTTTAAAACCTTTTTAAATCTAAATATTTTTCAAATTTTTGTGTATTTTTAAAACAGCCCCTTCGGGCTGTCTCCCATTTTAACTTTATTTATTCCTAATTATTTTTACTGTTTATATATTATGCAAAGAACATTTTTAAATCATCTTCAACATTTGTTATACTTCCTAATCCAAACTGTTCATTTAGAAGTTTTGCAACATTTGGTGAAATGAATGCAGGTAAAGTTGGTCCCTACGTGTATGTTCTTAATTCCAAGATACAGTAATGCAAGCAGCACTATTACAGCTTTCTGCTCATACCATGCAATGTTGAAATTCTATAGGCAGGTCATTTTATATCATTTGCATTGAAAATTTCTTTAAGTTTTAATGCCACTACAGCCCATGAATAAGAATCATTACATTGTCCTGCATCAAGAACTCTAGGTATTCCGTTTATATCTCCCAGACCAAGTTTATTGTATCTGAATTTTGCACATCCTGAAGTCAGTATTACAGTATCTTTTGGTAATTTTTCTGCAAATTCTGTATAATAAGATCTTCTTGCCATTCTTGCATCGCAACCGCTCATTACGATAAATTTCTTTATTGCTCCTGATTTTACAGCTTCTACAACTTTGTCAGCCACTGCAAATACTTGCCCATGTGCAAATCCTCCAACAATAGTTCCAGTTTCAATTTCTTTAGGGAGCTTCACATTTCTTAGCAAGTTCAATAACTTCTGTATAATCTATCTTACCATTTTCATCAGCTTTCAATTTTTCCATCCAGGATATCCTGCAGCATTCAATGTAAATATTCTGTCATTGTAAGTTGAATTTGGTCTTGGAGGAACTATACAGTTTGTAGTAAATACAACCCGGTCCGTTAAATGTTTCAAATTCAGTTACCTGATGATACCACGCATTTCCATAGTTTCCTACAAGATGCTTATATTTCTTCAATTCAGGATAATAGTGTGCAGGAAGCATTTCTGAGTGAGTATATACATCCACTCCTGTTCCTTCTGTCTGTTCAAGCAGGTCTTTTTATATCTTTCAAATCATGTCCGGAAATCAGTATTCCAGGATTTTCCAACTCCAATGTTTACCTCTGTTGCAACAGGTGTTCCATATGCAGAAGTGTTTGCTCCATCAAGTAAAGCCATTACTTTTTACTCCATATTCTCCTGTTTCAAATACTAAAGCTGTTAATTCTTCAGCTGAAAGACTGTCATCTACTGTTGCAAGTAATGCTTTTTCATAGAATTTGTAAATATCATTGTCTGTTGAACCTAAATTGTAGGCATGGAATCCGTATGCGGCCATTCCTTTTTAATCCATAAAGTACCATTTCTCTTAATGATCTTACATCTATATTTTCAGTTCTTAATACTCCCACTTTTTTTAGAAAGTTCAACTAAATCATCATTTTCATTGTATTCATACGTTGTAAGGAAATCATTTTCAAATTTTTGGATCTAAAAGCAATTCCAGCTTTTTCCAGTTCTGATTTCAGGAATTTTTCTTAAATTTACACCTTCTTTAATTGCTTCTATTATTTCATCACCATCAAAGTTTGCATTTGTTATTGAAATAAACAGGGATCTGTACAGATACTCATCTGCTTTTATCATATCTTTTACCAGCATTTCTCAACTGACTTGAATATGCGGCAACTCCTTTTGCAGCAAATACAAGAACATCCTGAAGATTTGACACTTCATCAGTTTTTTTCCACATACACCTTTTTACTGTACATCCTTCATTTTTAGCCGTTTCCTGACATTGAAAACAAAACATACTCATTTTACTACCTCCAAAAATTTTTATTTTAAATAACGCTGACAGCTACTAAATCATTTCATCCACAAATAGTCTGTCACTTTTATTAGCATTTTTCTTGAAACTATTATAATATTTTTCACACGTAATGCATGTTACGTTTTTATAAATCACAAAAATTAAATTTTTATTTTCACATTATTTTATTTTCTATTTTGAACTTCTTCAATGCTGTTGATAGTTTTATTCATCCATATAATATCATGCCATTCTCCCATTTTGTATCCTACATTTTGGAAAATGTCCTATTTTTGTAAAACCGTTTTTCTCATGAAACTTAAGACTTTTTCATTTTTCCTGTTATTGCTGACAGTACCTGCACTATCCCCCATTTTTCATTCTTTTTCAAGTTCATCATAAAGCTTCTGTCCTATTCCTTTTGACTGAGCTCTCCATATCAAGGTAAATGCTTACGATAAATGAATATCTATATGCTTCCCTTTCTCCAAATTTATCAGCATAAGCATATCCGACAACTGTTCCTGTTTCATTCTCGGCAACTATATACGGAAAGGCATTTGCCAGTAATTTTTGAATCCTTTTCTTCATTTCTGACTTGCCAGGAACTGTGATTTCAAAAAGATATTACAGTATCCGAAACATATGGTGAATATATTTCCTGTATCCTTTCTGCATCTTCAGGCAGAACATCCCTTATTTTTATATTTTCAGATTTTATGTCTTTAAATTTTTCTGATTCATCGTACTTCCAATTCTCTTCTTTTTATGCATTTTTCCCACCTTTCAGGTCTGCTCTTTGATTTAGAATAATTTGTATTCAATATTTTATCATATTATGCTTTAAACAAAACTCATATATTTTCCTATAATTTTCTATATGATATAATCATTCCTGAAAATAATATCTGAAAGGATGGGAATTGTGACCGATTTCATCGCTATTTTAGCTGGAAGTATACTTGGCCTTGTTATAGGAAATAAAATAAGGAAAGCATGAGAAATATTATAATGGACAGTATCGGACTTTTTCATTATATATATCAGGAGTAAAAAGTACACTTAAATCAAATAGGGACATCATTGTTCTTGTATCTCGTAGCTGGAGCCATCATTGGGCAAATTATCGATATAGATTTTACAAATATTAAGTATTTTTATTGAAAATAAATTTTCAAGAATTTCATCAATTTCATATAGAAATAAAACTCCTTAAATTCTGTTGAAAGTGAAGAAAAAGAATTTAATTTTCGAAAAGGATTCTCTGTAACAACTATTCTTTACTGTATAGGAGCTATGGCAATAATGGGCTCCATAAACAGCGGTCTCACAGGAGATGATAAAATTTTAAACATAAAACCGTTCTGGGACGGGGCTACAGCTATAGTTTTTGCATCTATATATGGAGTAGGAACTATTTTTCAGCTTTTTCAGCACTTATTTACTAAGGACTGTTCTTTGTTTTTGCAAGGCAGATAAAAGATTTTCTTACTCCAAATGCAATAACTGACTTAAATTTTTAGGTGGGATAATGATTTTGTGGCTTTAGGAATCAATATTGTTCTCATATAAAAGTGGCCAATATGTTGCCTTCCATATTCATACCAATCATTGTAGAAATATTTGTCAACTTTTTAGCCACCTGTTTTAAAATCAATTTTAGGAACTATGTCAAAGAAAGTTTTAGTATAAAAGAATAGCCAGTATATACATTATTGGCTTTATTTCTTTTTCTTCCTGTTGCAAGCTTTTAAAACTACATAGCTTATTACTGCTCCCGCCACTCCTTCAGCAACACTCATAGTAAAAGGCATCAGTGTAATTTGCAAAAAGTATCGGCGCTCCTTCTGTCAAATCATGAAAATCAATCTTTGTAACCACTCCAAGCATTAACACTCCTACAACTATTAAAGCAGGAGAGTTTGCGCTCCAGGAATAATACTTCCACTATTCCTGATAGGAGAAATTCCAAACATTACGGCAGTTGAAAAAGGCTGCAAGTCCTGTCCTTCCACCTTCCGCTATACCTGCAGTACACTCCAGATATGTTGAAGTAGTTGTTGCTCCAAAGAATGAACTTATTATAGTTGTACATGATTCACACGCAGTGCCCTCTTCATATTTTTAACTCACCCTTTTCATTGTAAGCTTTCCTTTGCGCTATCGCCAGCAAAGTACCTATTTTATCAAAAATCTACCATGCTTATTGTAAGCACTATCATTACTATATTTATAAGTCCTGAAAATACATCCTTTTCTCCTAGCAGACCTTGAAAATCCTGTTTAAAAAATAAGTCACCTACACCACTGGGCAGTACAAAACCATGCCATTTACTTAAATCAGTCACCCCCATAGGTATTCCCAGTAGAGTAGTCGCAATTATTGATATTATCAATGCACCTTTCTACATTTCTTGCCATTAGAATTAGCATCAGCAGCAGTCCAAATACACTAAGCTGTACAGAACTTTCCTTAAAGTTTCCCAAAAACATCCCTGTTTCTGTCGCTATAATTATCCCTGAACTTTTAATCCAATTAATGCTATAAAAAGTCCAACTCCTGCTGTTATTGCAGTTTTTATATTTTTCAGGCAGTCCATCCAGCACAATTCTTCTGACTGAAGAGGCTATTCACAAGTACAAGTACAACACCTGAAATAGTAACAGCCGCAAGGCCCTGCTGCCATGTATACCCCATTCTTCCAACAACTCGTTGATACAAAAACACTGTAAGTCCAAGCCCTGGAGCTGTTGCTACGGGAAGTTTTTGAAAAACAATGCATGCATCAGGGTTCCCAACATTGCTATCAGACAGACTGAGTATATAATCCTCCTTCGAATTCCTGCTTCCTTAAAAACCAGGAATTACAGCAAGTACATCACGCCATTGTCAGAAATGTTGTCATTCATGCTATTATCTCTGTTTTTACGATCTGTTCCGTGAAAGTTCATAATGATTTTTCCAGAAATTCATGAAATTTCGTCTTTTTCCATGCCTTTCCTGTTCCATTTGTTTTTCCTCCTAAATTTTTCAAATATTTATGTTTATCTCATATACATGTAACTTTATTATTTTTTAGTGATTTTTCATTTTTACTACACTTTTGCTGTTGGAAAAATTTTATCAGAATCTTAATTATAACATATATTTTTCAAAAAGTTTCTAAAATATTTTCTTGACTTAAATGTCTGCTTTAAATATAATATATAAATTTTTGATAATCAAAAATAATTTAAAAATGGAGATGATTCAAATGGATACAAAATTCAAAAACGTTTCAGAAACTCTTCTAATAACATTAAACGCCAGAGGAAAGGATGCAGACAGTCCTAATTCTGTACTGAATGATAAAAAATCTGCTGAAATAATGTCCAAAATTGACTACGACTTCAGTAAATTTGATAAGGGATGGATGTCATATTATGGAATTCTCACAAGAGCAAAAACTATGGATCAGGAAATAAAATTTATTGATAAATATCCTGACTGTGTTATTGTTTTCAATTGGTGCAGGACTTGATACAAGATTCAGCAGAATCGATAATGGAAAAATAACATGGTATAATCTTGATTTACCTGAAGTTATAGAACAGAGAAAAGCATTTTTTGAAGAAAATCCAAGAGTCAGAAATATTCCAAAATCAGCTTTTGACTCCAGCTGGACTGAATATGTGGAAAACTCATGGAAAAGAGCTGCTTATTATTTCTGAAGGTGTTCTCATGTATTTTGATGAAAATGAAGTGAAAAATTTTCTTAATATACTGACTGACCGATTTGATAAGTTTACACTTTTATCTGGATCTACTTTCTAAAAAACTTGTAAAGCAGGCAAAAAGACACGATACCTTAAAAACGATAAAAATGCCGAATTTAAGTGGGGAGTAAAAGATGGAAGTGAAGTCGTTAAACTCAATCCAAAAATTAAAAGCAGACAGGACTTATTAACTTCACTGACGAATTAAAACATCTGCTCCATGGATTCAGAAAGATTTTTATTCCTATTGCCTATATTATGAATAACCGTCTTGGAATGTATGAATATAAAAATAATAACTTTTTAAATAGAAAAAGCTGCCTCAAAATAAAATAAATATAAACTTACTTTATATTACTATTTTTAGGCAGTTTATTATCTTTGAAGCATACGAGGATTTGCTTTTTCTTACTTTATCACCATACACTTCCTTTAAGATAAGAAAAGCTTTTTCTACATTATCAGGAATATCAACATGCGCTATATACCCTTTTCCCTTAGGACTGTAGCCATTTTCATCATCAGTAAGCCTTGGAATTTCCCCATCAATAATGTTATATATCTTTCTATGTCCCACATATTATCTACATTCTTATTAAAAATAAGTTCTCCATCTTTTTCACAAACTTCCACTTCATATGTTGCAAAATTAATAATTTCTACATTTCCTGAAACATACTTTCTAAGTCCTGCATCCATTCTTAGCTGCATTGTTGCATCCTGAGAAATAATAATACTTTGAAAAGATATATTTTCCTTTTTAACAACTCCAGTAAATTTGTAATATTATTTCCACAATTCGTAGAATATATTTCCAGAAAATCAGGTTCTATATTATATTTATATTTTAAATAATTTTTAAAAATCTCTGCTTCAGAAATTTTTAGACAAGTCGAAGTCCTGTCAGTTTCAGGATAAAAGTTTCGTAAAATTTTTCTTTCAAGTGAAGCTGTAGTGTGACCCCTTCCGCTAACAATAATGTATTTTCGGGCAACATTATTTTTAATTCCATTTGCAAGAACGTCTCCCCTGAAAGAATTGAGTATCCAAATAGAACCATTATATCCGCCTGTTTTTATATTATATTTTTTCAGTTCTAAAGTAGTTAATTCCTGAATATCTCTTTTTCCGCAAAAATTTTTCCAAGAATATTGATATATTCAGCTATTTCAGATTTATTAATTTCCCTCATCAAATTTCTACCTTCCCTTTTTCTATTTCTTTAATATTAGCTTCTTATTAATACTTATACCATAATAAAATTATCAGGTAAATCTTCTTCCTGAAAAATCAGAAAAAATGTGCATATTACTGCATCAAATTCTGAGCTGTCGACAAATGTATAAAAACCTCTGACTGACAATTTAGAATCATCCAGTAACAGATATTTCTTTACAGACAATTCCATAGCCTTCTTTTTATGAGCATCGTTTCCATTTCAGTTGTATAGACTACCTGTCTTTCCAAATCAAGTCCTGCACACCCTAAAAAGCATAGTCAAAATTAAAATCGGATAAATTGTCCAGTGCAATTGAACCTACAAGCATATCGTATTCCTGAATATATTTTCCACCTGTTACAAATAATTCTGAGCCACTATCATTAAATGCTTTTTGCTACAAGTATGCTGTTTGTCACTATTTTTTACATTTTTTCCCTTTTTAAATACTTGACTATCGGAGCTACCGTAGTTCCTCCATCAAGAAAGATACAGTCTCCATTTTTATAAATGAAGCAGCTTTTTACATCACTTTTATCTTTTTTCTCATAGTTTTTCTGTACGCTCTTTCATATCCTTTTCATCACGGTTTGACATGACAGTTTTTCTGATTTATACTTTTGGCTCCTCCATGAACCCTTATTATTTTTCCCTGCTTTTCCAGCTCTTCCAGTATCCCGCCGTATAGTAGTTTCAGTAACTTTTTAGAATCAGTGCCAGTTCTTTTGTATTTACTATTCCCTTTTCATTTACCATTTCAATAATTTTTTTCAAATCTTTGACTTGCAAGCATTATAATTCTCCACTTCTATATATATATTATCACTTTTTGAAAAAGGCAAACAAAAAGAAACAATATTTGTCATAGCAATTCATCAGGAACATCCGTAAATAATCCTCTAAATTAGTTTTTACAATATTTACATTAGGTCCATAAATTATTTGAACACCTTCTCCTTTTATAATTATACCTGCCGCTCCTGCTGATTTCAAGATTTTTCATTACTGTTAATATAATATATATTGATGAATTCCCCCATTATTTTCACTAAGCCATATGTAGACAGCGTTGCCTGATTTGTAAATGATATTCCAATTCCTAATAATAAACCAGCAATAGGTAAAAGTAGCTATTGGGAGCATAAAAAGATTTACCTATTCTCTGCAATATTCCAAAAATTTTATTTCTCATATGTCTCCTACACTTTCTATAAATTGTTTATTCTAAATTGAAATTTTTCATTATACTGTTTACTATCCCTTTTTGCATCTAGTCCATATTTTTATAAGTTCTAAAATGGAATGCTCTTCTACCACAACAATTTTATCTGTGCAATTTTTAAATTTTTATTTTACCAAATACTTGTTCATAATCTTTTTGAAATTTTTGATCCCTACATCTGTCAAAGGGATGTTTTGTCATTTGTTCAAGTACAGTATAAGGAACTGTTGCAATATCTGCACTGCTATGCACAATCAATAATATGAATAGGTGTCCTTACACTTACACATATTATTTCAGTTTCAAGTGCTGTTTCTTTAAATATTTTAGAAATTTCTTTTAATTAAATCAATTCCTCGTACACTTATATCATCCAGTCTTCCAAGAAAAAGGAAATACATAGTTGCCCCTGCACGTGCAGCCAATAAAAGCTTGTGCTGAATTGAAAATTAATGTCACATTTGTTTTAATTCCCTCACTTGAAAGAATCTTGCATGCTTTTAATCCATCAACTGTCATTGGTATTTTTAACAACCATAGTAGAATGGATACTTGAAATTTCTCTTCCTTCTTCCACCATTTTTATAATCTAATGTTGTAGCCTTTACTTCTCACTAATTGGCCCATTTATAATAGTAGTAATTTCTTTAATTACTTCTTCAAAAATTTCTTCCTTCTTTTTGCTATTAATGAAGGATTTGTAGTTACGCTACATATAATCCCCATATCATTAGCTTTCTTTATATCTTCTACATTTGCAGTATCTATAAAAATTTCATATTATACTCCTTCTTTACATTACATCTATATTTTTACTTGCTTAAATCTTCTCCATTAGATTTTATAATTTTTATACCATTCAAATGACTTTTTCTAGTTCTCTTTAAAGTCCCTCTTCCTTCATCATCACGATCTACATAAATAAATCCGTATCTTTTTCATTTGCCCTTCAGTAGCCGATATTACATCAATCGGACCCCAAGTTAAATATCCCATAATATCTACTCCATCTTCTATGGAAAGTTTAACTTGCTCAATATGTTGTTTTTAAAAATTCTATACGATATTCATCATTAATTGTTCCATCTTTTCTCAACTTTTATCAGATGCCCCTAATCCATTTTTCGACAATAAATAAAAGGTTTATGAAATCTTTCCTGTAAAAATTCAGTGTTAGTCTAAATCCTATTGGGTCTGTGTCCATCCCATTCTGTTTTTCTTACAATACGGGTTAGCAATTTTTCAAAAATATCATTTTCAAGCTCTTTATTTTCTGTAGCTATATGACTTGCATAATAACTTAATGCAATAAAATCAAGTGTATATTCTTTTTAAAATTTCTAAATCTTCTTCTTCTATTTTTAATTTTATATTTTCTTTTTCATTAAATTCTTCATTTGATATGGATATTCTCCAAAAACCTGTACATCTGTAATCATAAGCTCTTTATTATTCATTTCAAAAGCTTTTAATACATCTTTTTGGATTGCAACTATAAGGATATCTTATTCCAGCTGCAATCATACAACCAACTTTATTATTTTCATCTATTTCATGTGCAATTTTTGTTGCTAGTGCCGAGCAATAAGTTGATGATGAATTCCCTGATATTGCCTTTGTTTTATGTCTTCTTCCTTTTATACAATAATCCTAGTGTAAAATAAGGTTGTTTTTAGTGCCCATATTTATCTCGCAAAATGTAATCCATTTATTTACTTTTCCTTTATATCTTTCCATTAACAGTTTTTACAATATTCAGATAGAAATCTCATCATTTTTCTATTTGCCCAACCACCATATGCAAGATAATAAGGAACATTAAAATGATTTAAAGTAATAACAGGATTCTATGCCGTGGCTTAGTAATTCATCAATTATCGAATCATAAAATGACAATCCTTTTTCATTTGGTAATTTTTCATCACCATTTGGAAATATTCTTGTCAGTTTACAGATATTCTTAAACAGTTAAAACTCCATCTCTGCAAATAATGAAATATCTTCTTTATAATGATGATAAAAATCTATTGCTATTCTATTTGGTGAATATTCTATATTTTCATCTATATAGAGTCAAGTGGAGATGCATATGCTTTTTCTGAGTTCTAATCCTCCTGGAATAATGTCCATCAAGTCTAATCCTCTTCCGTCTACATCAAAAGCACCCTCACATTGATTTGCTGCTAAGCTTCCGCCCCATAAAAAGTTTTTCTTTAAATGTTTTTCATTTAATGTTATCCTTTTTATGTTTTATTTTTATTTTTATTTTTCAAATCCAATACAACAGGAACAGACTTATAACCAACACCCATTCTATCTATTCCCATGTCTATCAGTTCAAGAAAATGTTCTCTTGTACGTATCCCACCACTTCCTTTTACTTTGCATTTATCTCCTACTTCTTCCTGCATTATCTTTATAATTTCAGGAGTAGCTCCTTTGTTTTCATAACCTGTTAAAAATCCTGTACTCGTCTTTACAAAATCTGCTCCCGCTTCAATACAGCATTTGCATGTTTTTCTTATCTGTTCTTCATTCAATGCATCCGTTTCAAAAATAATTTTTATTTCCTTCCCATATTTATGGGCAGCCTCAACACATGCCTTTATATCCTTTGTAACTTCTTCGTATTTTTCCACTTCTTATTAATCCAAAATTTGCAACTGTGTCTATTTCCTTAACTGTATCATATTTAGCAACTAGTTCAATCTGTTTCTACCTTTGATTCTGTTGAACTTGTTCCCTAAACGGAAAAATCAGTTACAGGACACAGCATTGTTTCGCTTCCTTTTATATAAGGCTCACATAAATCCATATATCCTGGATTTATACATATTGTAGCACACCCTAGTTTTACTCCATCCTTTGTTAGCTCGATTATTTTCTTCTTCAGTAAATTCAGGTTTTAAAACTGAATAATCAATATAGGATGTCAACTCCCTCAAATCCATTTCATTTGCTTTCTTATTTAATTTTTCATATTATTTTCAGATAACACAGTTCAGTTTTGTTTTATTTTTATGTTATCTTTCCTCCTGACAATAAAAATAACACAAAAAGAACAAAAAGTCAACATTATGTTCGTTTTTGTTTTTAAATAAAAATTGGAACTTTTTCAATAAAATTCCACTTTTTATTTTCACTATTTACTTAAATTCTTCAGTTTTCTCTCTGGCTTCCTGCACTATATAAAGCTTATTCCCATTTTCAGCAACTTCTTTGTATAATTCCATGCTTTCTTCTATTTCTCCTATTTTTCTCCTTGTATGTTGCAAGAAGATATTTAAACCCTAAATTTTGACGTTTTGTCTTTGATCAATGCCTCATTTAAAATTTCAATCATTTTTCATTGTCATTTTTCATGAAAACAGCACTCCTTCCAGAACTTTTTACAAGATTATATATTTCACTCGTCTATTCTTTTTCCAATTTTTTCTATCTCTTCTGATATATGTTTATTATAAATTTCTGTTGCCTCTTCCTTTTTCCAAAAGCATTGAGAAATAAAGCTTCATTATAGTAGTATAAAAATTTTATTCCCGTTCTCTATATAAATTTTTAGATAAATCTACTTCTTTTTAATTTTTCATATGCCGTTTCTATTTTTCCTGCTGAAGAATATCCCTGCAGCTAAATTTAATTTCATATAGTTTCTATATTTTTTGTTCTTGTTTCTATCATATCTCATTTTTCAGTAAGTTCTATAAATTTTTCCGGATCTAATTCGTTATCTAGAACATTCATATAATTACTGTATAAATACATCCATAATCTACTGTTTACCTTGAACAATACTAAAAATATTAGAGGATAAAATAAATAATTAAAAAGAAAATTTTTCAGATTTCAATATACTAATAGTGAACACTATTAAAAATCAATTAAAAGCAGATAACAGCAAATATTTTTCTTATAGTCATACTTCCCTTTCATAAATCCATTTTTAATTTAGATTTTCTTCTTTATTAAATTTTTGCAAGTACCCATTCGATTTTTCTTATCCTTAACTCTTTTTAGGCTTGAAATGAAATTTCCGTCAATTATAATAGGCTCTATATCCTCATTATCTTCAGGAATATATCCCATATGCTCAATTAACAGTCCACTTAAAGTATCATAATGCTTGGACTCCAGCTCAATGTGAAAATAGTCATTCAGGTCATTTAATGACAGTTCTCCATTTATCAGGTATTTATTTGCAGAAAGTTTTTAATGGAAGAATCATCAGCATCAAACTCATCAGATATATTTCCCATTACTTCCTCAATCAAATCTTCCAATGTTACAATACCTGAAAATCCGCCATATTCATCTATCAGTATGGCGATATGCTCTTTTCAGACTGCATTTCATTAAAAAGTTCGTTGACATTTTTGGTTTCAGGAACAAAATAAGCTTCCTGCATGATTTCCGACAGTTTAACATTTTGAAATCCCTTCCTGTAAGCCTCTATCATCAGATCCTTCATAAAACAGTATTCCTACAATGTTGTCTGCCCTCATCTTCATACACAGGTATTCTTGAATATACTTCCACTTCTCAAACAGTTCATCTACTGAAATATTTTTATCAATAAGAAATACCTTTGTCCTAGGAATCATTATTTCCCGTGCAACCTTTTCATCAAATTCAATAATATTTTCTATCATTTCCTTTTCAACTTCATTGATAATCCCATGTTCTCTTCCCACTTCTACAAGTGAACGCAGTTCTTCCTTTGAAACTTTCTCTTCAATGTCATCTTCCTTCATTTTTAATGCAGTCAGTATTATATTTGTTGAAAATGTCAGGAATTTGACAAAAGGTGAAAATATTTTTGAAACTGTTACTATCGTTCCTACCGATGAAAGTGCTATTTTTTCTGATGATTTTAAAGCTATCCTTTTTGGAATAAGTTCACCAAACACCAATGTTATATATGACAACACAAAAGTTATTAAAATCATCGAAATCTGCCCACTGTAAGGAATTCCCCAATTTTTCTCAGATATATTGACAGATACTGTGAAAGCCCTGTTGCTGCAGAAGCCGAAGCAAAAATCCTGCAAGTGTTATTCCAACCTGAATTGTTGATAAAAACTTGCTCGGCTCCTTCATAAGGTTTTTCCAGCATGATTGCCTTCTTATTTCCCTCTTCCACCAGTATTTTTAAGTTTATTTTTATTTATTGAAACCATTGCCATTTCAGCACTTGAAAAAAGCATTTATTCCTGTTAATGCCACTATTACAATAAACTGTAAAAAGCAGACTGCCCCGGTTATTGTTTCCACTTTAAATTACTCCTCCTAAATGTAGTATGTTACATATTATACCACACTTTTCTTTTGTTTTCTTAGAACTTTGAACTCCAGACAGTTTTAAACCAGTCCTTCATTTAAACTGCTACATCATTCCAAGATATGCGGCACCTAAAAATACCTGCATCATTTCCAAAGCTGAGCCTGAACTATCTTTAAATTTTCCAGAGTTGAAGGCAATGCATACTGCTTCAGTTTTTCATTTATTGCATTGAAGAGTATATCCCCTGCAAAGGCGACTCCTCCACCAACTACTATTATTTCAGGGTCAAGGACATTCAGAAGATTTCCCTATCCCAAGTGCAACTATAATCAGCTTCGTAGTACAACAAGTTTCAAGGCAAATTCGTCTCCTTCCTTCGCAACATCAAATACTATCCTTGCCTCTATTTCTCTTCCTTTAACTCTTTCATAGAGTTTATTAGTTTTATTTACGGCTAGTCTGCTCTGTGCTTCCCTTTATTAATCCAGTAGCTGAAGCATACGCTTCCCAGCATCCTTCCTGTCCACATCCACAAAGTTTTCCATTTTTCGCAACTTTTATATGCCCCACTTCTCCACCGGCACCAGTTTTTACCGCTCACAAGTTTTCCATCAGCTATACTCCTCCACCGATTCCTGTTCCTATCGCAAGTCCAAGAACATTCTTGTAACCCCTGTGCGGCACCTTTCCACATTTCTCAAGAGTTGTGATCATTTCACATCGTTATCTACTTTTTACCTGTTTATTCAGATGCTTTTCAAATTCTCCTGCCAGATCAGATTCCCTTTTGGCCATGGAAAATTATGCCCAAGAATTTTACAATTCTTGCATTTACTATAGGACCTGGAACTCCTATTCCTATTCCTTTTACATCTGATTCAAAGTTTATATTGCTCCCTTTACCTGTTCCAATAAAAAATTTTTAGACAGTCTTTCAATAGTTTTTCAAATCCTTCCATAGAATCTGTCTTTACTATTGTTGTAAAAATAATATTCCCCTGCTTCGTCAACAAGTCCCTATTTTTAGTATTTGTTCCTCCTAAGTCCATCCTCTACATAATAATTCATATTTTCCTCCCAATTAATATTTATTCGTATTATATTTTCTTTTTATTATTTAGTTTACCTTATTTATTAAAATTTTCAATATTATCTTTTTCTATTTTTAGACTGCCAAAAATGAATTTGCATAAAAATAAAATAATCTGATATAATAAAATACCTTAAGGTAGACCTCAAAGGGTACTTTGATAAATAGTTAAATAAAATTTGGGATAAAAAGGACTGGATTACTTCAGTCTTTTTGTTATAATTTTTCTGACGAGTTTCCCAAAGACTCGTAACCATTTATAAGGAGGTACTGCTATGCGTACTTTTTCTTTTTGTTTTAGTGAGTTTTTCTACTGATTCAAGAGAATCTGTACTAATTAGTACCCTCCTCTACCCTTAGGGGTGCAGTACTAGGGCCTATTTTTATTATCCTAGCTAATGAGTCTTTATTCTAGAAATACATTTATGCACGGAATAATATATCATTTAATATAAAAAAGAGCAGCCTTTACACTGCTCTGAAATCACTCTGTTATTTATCCTTTGAAAATAAGATTGTGATATTTTTGAGTTTTCTATATGAGACTAAAGTATCCCTTTATCAATTAATTCATAGTCCAGATATACTTTTTCGTAATCTTCTCCATTCATATTAAAAGTTCCGCACTTATTTTTCCCATTTCCTGAAAAAGGCTGCTTTATATGAACTATTTTATCAGATACCATATCCAATAGCTGTGTTCCATCAAAGCTTGCAACATAAATTCTTCTTTTTAAATCTTTTTAATAATTTTTCTGTGTATATTGCATAAAAATCGCTGTTCAGAATTACAGCTTCTATTTCTTCGTCGTTTTCAAGATCTTGTTTTTAATTCTTCAGAAAAATTTCCCAACTCCTGAAATCAATCTGTTTATAATTTTGTCTATTGTCCTTTTGCCTTTTTCTTCATATAGTCTAAATAACCCTTCAAACGTTCTCTTGAAGTACCTGTAGGAATTTCCCATGTGTAGTACATTGCTTTTTTTATATTTTTCTTTTCAAACAGATATTTAACAAGAAAAATACATTGCTTTCCGTTGATTTACACCTACAGTTTCGAGAATGCTCTCTTCAAAGTATTCAGAACATACCATAACATTATACTTTTTCATTTAGTTTTCTTATAATTTTCTTCACTGATTGATGATGTTATGAATATTATACCGTCAATTTTTGTTTCAAAAGAGAAATATATTCTTCTATATCTTCATTTCTATGATTATATCTGTCATATGAAATATGAATCATTCCATTATATCCTTTTTCTTTAAGATATTCCAGAACTCCTTTTTGTTATAAGGCTATAAATAATATTTGTTATATCCGAACACATATAAGAATAATCTTACTTCTATTTTCTCTCAGCACTTTTGCATTCACATTGGGAAAATAATTCATTTTCTTTTATTATTTTTGTAACTTTTTGCTCTTGTTTTAGGATTTACTTTCTCACTTCCATTTAAAACTCTTGATATTGTTGCTGACTGAAACGCCTGCTTCCTGAGCTACTTCTTTTTATATTCATAGTTTCACCTTACGTATTTTTATGTCTGTATTTTATCTCCTTCTGATGTAATCTGCCAGCAGTGAAGGCCAGTCTGTCTGTATTATATCCACTTTTTTATTTAAGAGTACTCCCCAGCTTTTTCAAAACCTTCGAGTATTGCAAGGCTATCGTCATACCCTGCATATAAATTTGTCTCATCATTTAATTTTATTGAATTTATCCATGTAAAATATTTTTCTTTTTGCAATTTTTCTAATATAACTGTCATCAAAAACGGACTTTTTATTATTTTCTGGCAATAAGCTCAAATCCTACAAGATTTAGCTTTTTAAATTTTTGAGAATTCAACTTCCTTTTCATCCCTAACAATAGGCATATACATATATTTTTACTTTATGTTTCTCAAAAATTTCCATATATTCTTCTTCAGAGAACTTTTTATTATTAACTGTTTTTATATCATATTTATCAAAAATTTCAATAAATCCTCAAAATATTCCCACGCCCTGTCAATATTTATAAGAACATCCTTTCCTTCAAAATGTTTCAATATTGTGTCCAGTTTTTCCACTTTTATAACTTGTCTTTTCACCTATAGGATTATTGTAACTGCATTTTTCGATTTCCTTTGATGACATATGTCTTTTCTTTTTATTCAGTAATCTTTTTCATTTTCCGTTATGAAAAGCATAATATACTCCATCTGTAGATTTTATAACATCTACTTCCAATATATCTCCACGGTTTCAATTGTAGCAATATAGGCAGGTATTGTATTTTCTATTATATTTCCAGCTGACATTCCGCGATGTACTACTATCAATGTCTTTTCATTTATTTTTCTATTTAACAGCTCATTGTTTCCTCGTATTCTTTCCTACCATATAAATCTATATTTTTCATTTCTATTCTCCTATCCTTTCTTCGTTAAACTTAAATACTATTTTTTACTGACTGACTTTTCACTTCTTCCGTATATAAGATACAGTGTCACCGATGCAATTATCATAAGTATTACTGAATAGACAAGTGCAACCGCTTTGAGAATCCCTTCAAGTTCTGAGTGGAGTCTGTACTGCTTCTTATTACAATTCCTAATGTTTTTTAGTAGAGGGTGATATAAAAATACTGTCAAGTCATAATCTGCCAGCAGACTATTAAAAATTCAGTGCCAAAAATCGCCATTGCAGAAGGTAGTATAACTAGGAAATATTACCTTTCTGAATGTATAGAAAGGAGAAGCACCAAGACTTGTTGCCGCTTCTTCAAGTTCATTATCAATACTAAAAATGTAGCTTTTAACATTCTTAACGAAAATGGAATTTTACTATTACATAAGCAATAAGTAGAAGCCATATTGTTCCTGTCAGTATATTATTGAAAGCCAGATATTTTTCTTATCAAAAGCTGTAATAAGTCCCTATGGCAATCAGCGTGGTACGGTTTGGTGGACACCATTCCCGATGTTACACCATTCGGGCATATACAAAGCCTCGGCAGCCGATTCCGGGCGAGTTCGACGACTATATCGCCAACCCGAAAGGCAACGGCTATAAAAGTTTGCACACCGTCATCGTCGGCCCGGAAGACAAAGGCGTGGAAGTCCAAATCCGCACCTTCGACATGCACCAATTCAACGAATTCGGTGTTGCCGCCCACTGGCGTTATAAAGAAGGTGGCAAGGGCGATTCCGCTTACGAACAAAAAATCGCTTGGCTGCGCCAACTCTTAGACTGGCGCGAAAACATGGCCGAAAGCGGCAAGGAAGACCTTGCCGCCGCCTTTAAAACCGAGCTGTTTAACGATACGATTTACGTTTTGACCCCGCACGGCAAAGTCCTCTCCTTGCCTACGGGCGCTACCCCGATTGACTTTGCCTATGCCCTGCACAGCAGCGTAGGCGACCGTTGTCGCGGCGCAAAAGTCGAAGGACAAATCGTGCCGCTATCAACGCCGTTGGAAAACGGCCAACGCGTTGAAATCATTACCGCCAAAGAGGGGAACCCTTCCGTCAACTGGCTCTACGAAGGCTGGGTCAAATCCAACCGCGCCATCAGCAAAATCCGAGCCTACATCCGCCAGCAAAATGCGGATACCGTGCGCGAAGAAGGCCGAGCCCAGTTGGATAAACAGTTGTCGAAAATCTTCCCCAAACCCAATCTACAAGCATTGGCGGAAAAACTCGGCTTCAAAAAAACCGACGAACTTTATACGGCCATCGGTCAGGGCGAAGTTTCCAACCGCGCCATCCATAAAGCCTGCGGCGCGCTGAATGAACCGCCTCCTGTGCCGATTGATGAAACCAATATCATCAAGCAGTCCAAAATCAAAAAAGGCGGCAAAAACGGCATTTTGATTGACGGCGAAGACGGCCTGATGACCACGCTTGCCAAATGCTGCAAACCGGCACCTCCGGACGACATTATGGGTTTCGTTACGCGCGACCGCGGTATTTCCGTCCACCGCAATACCTGCTCTTCTTTCCGCCACCTTGCCGAACAGTCTCCTGAAAAAGTCTTGAATGCAAGCTGGGCAGCCCTGCAAGAAGGACAAGTGTTTGCCGTCGATGTTGAAATCCGCGCCCAAGACCGCTCCGGTTTGCTGCGCGACGTTTCGGATGCACTGGCGCGTCATAAACTCAACGTTACCGCGGTGCAAACCCAATCGCGCGATTTGGAAGCCAGTATGCGCTTTACCCTTGAAGTCCGCCAAGTCAACGACCTGCCGCGCGTATTAGCCAGCTTAGGCGACATTAAAGGCGTTTTAAGCGTAACGCGCTTGTAGTTCTCATTACCCAAGCAAATCTAAAGGCCGTCTGAAAGCAACTTTTTCAGACGGCCTTTTAAGTTTTTAACACACCAATATCTCAACGCCTCAACTTATCTTTCTTAAAAAGTCAGCTGCAGCCTTAGCCGCTTCAATATATAACCCCCTCTTCTATTCTTACAACCAGTCGTTATTTCCTACTGGTATCATTCTCAGGCAAACTTATTATCTTCATGATAAACAAGATATTTCCAATTTAAGGGAGCCTCATGGATACACGAGATTTGTACCCTCACGAGATTTTGCAGGAAGCCATCGGCAAGAGCTGCGCCAAGTCCGAGTTCAGCATCAAAATGTTGGTGATTTTGAGTTTTTTAGGCGGCGGCTATGTCGGCTTCGGCTATCTTGCCTGCCTGCGCGTCATCAGCGGCATTCCGGCCGAATGGAACGGCCTGGCCGCTCTTTTGGGCGCGTCCGTATTCCCGATTGCACTGATTTGTATCTTAATCGGCGGCGGCGAGCTGGCAACAGGCAATATGATGATTATGGCCTTGGGCAGATTGACCGGTACGTGTCAGCACCTACAAAATGGTACGCAACTGGCTCATCGTCAGCTTGGGCAATCTGGCAGGTGCCGTTGCCATGGCCTATTTCCTCGGCCACTATGTCGGCCTGGCAGAGGGAGCGGCTACGGCGAAAACCATTGCCATCGCCGAAGCCAAAGTTAATATGGACTTTGGCCGTGCATTCGTCTCCGCTATCGCATGTAACTGGATGGTGTGCATGGGTATTTGGTTCTATTTCGGCTCACGCCATACTTCAGGCCGCATTTTGGCAACTTGGTTTCCGGTCATGATCTTCGTGTTAATCGGTTTCCAACACTTTGTCGCCAATATGTTCATCATTCCGGCCGGTATTTGGGCGGGTGCAAATGTCAGCTGGGGTCAATTTTTCTACAATATGATTCCCGTCTTCTTAGGCAACGTCCTCGGCGGATCGTCTTTTTGTTGCCGCTTTTTTTATCTCTTTGCTTATAAACATTTGTTGAAAGACGATTTTTCTATTTAGTTCAAACCGACGCACTACCCCGTATTCCTCAGAAATACAGGGTAGCGCCGTTATCAGGCCGTCTGAAAACGCCTTTCGTGTCACATAATTACGCTTCTTCTCTGCGTGACGTTTCACTTATAGGAAAGATAGTTTCATTGTCTTTCCTTTTTCTCCAATTTAAGATAATTTTTTTGCAATCTTTTGTTTTCAAATGACTTCCCCTCAAAAAGCGCTACGATTTTTTTCATAAAGCTCGTGTTCAGTGCTTTGCAAAAACAAGAAATTTACTGTATTCTGAATTAAATTATTTACAATTTAATATGGATTGATTGCATATCCTATTGTATTTGAAAATAATTTATCCTGACTCTCTCGTGAAAAACAGGATTTTTAAGCTGTATTTTTATTAGAAAAAAGTTTGGGTACGAATTGCTTGCAATTTCAAAACCCGTATTTATAAGTTAGATGAGGAATAAGTACATGAATCCCATGTATATCACTTTCGCGATCTATCTGGTCGCCGTATTACTGATCGGCCTCGCCGCCTATTTTTCAACACGAAACTTCGACGACTACATCCTCGGTGGCCGCAGCTTGGGTCCGTTCGTGACCGCAATGTCTGCCGGTGCTTCCGATATGTCAGGTTGGCTTTTGATGGGCTTGCCCGGTGCCATTTACCTGAGCGGTTTGAATGAAGCTTGGATCGCCATTGGCCTGATTGTGGGTGCATACCTCAACTGGCTCTTGGTTGCAGGCCGTCTGCGCGTGCATACCGAATACGCCAACAACGCGCTGACGCTTCCTGATTACTTCTTCCACCGCTTCGGTGCCGGCGGTCACTTGATGAAAGTGGTTTCTGCACTGATTATCTTGTTCTTCTTCACTATTTACTGTGCTTCAGGCATCGTAGCCGGTGCTACCCTGTTCCAAAGCCTGTTCCACGGTATGTCTTACACTCAAGCCATGTGGCTGGGTGCCGGTGCGACCATCGCCTACACTTTCTTGGGCGGTTTCTTGGCCGTAAGCTGGACCGACACCCTGCAAGCTTCTTTAATGATTTTTGCATTGGTATTGACTCCTGTAATGGTGTACTTGGGTTTGGGCGGTGCAGATCAAATGAATGCGGCCATCCAACAAGTTGCCGCTTCTACCGGTAAAGAATACGGCAGCCTGTTTGCCGGTACTACTTTCATCGGCATTATCTCTACCGCTGCTTGGGGCTTGGGCTATTTCGGCCAACCGCACATTTTGGCTCGTTTCATGGCTGCCGAAAGCGCTAAATCTCTGGTTTCTGCACGCCGTATCGGTATGACTTGGATGATTCTGTGTATGGCCGGTGCCGTGGCTGTCGGCTACTTCGGTATCGCTTACTTCGGTGCCAACCCTGCCCACGTTGATGAAATGAACGGCAACCACGAACGTATCTTCATCGCTTTGGCTACCCTGCTTTTCAACCCTTGGATTGCCGGTATTATCTTGAGCGCGATTCTCGCCGCCGTAATGTCCACCCTGTCTTGCCAATTGTTGGTTTGCTCCAGCGCGATTACCGAAGACTTCTACAAAGGCTTCCTGCGTAAAAAAGCACAACAAGCTGAATTGGTATGGATTGGTCGTCTGATGGTATTGGCGATTGCCGTGATTTCTATCCTGATCGCTTCTGACCCTAACAGCAAAGTATTGGGCTTGGTAGCTTATGCATGGGCCGGCTTTGGTGCCGCATTCGGTCCGGTTGTTATCCTGTCTGTTCTGTGGAAACGCATTACTGCCTACGGCGCACTCTCTGGCATGATTGCTGGCGCGCTGACTGTGGTTGTTTGGGCTGAGTGGATCAAAAAACCTGCTTTGGCCGCACAAGAAACAGGTTTCTCTACCGTCTATGAAATCGTTCCCGGCTTCATCATTTGCACCCTCGTGATTGTTTTTGGTCTCCCTGATCGACAAAAAACCTTCACGCGAATTGCAAGAACGCTTTGAAAAAGCAGACGCAGAATACCGCGCCTCTAAATAAAACGTTTTCAGACGGCCTGCATGATTCCGTGCAGGCCGTCTTTACGAAATAAACTGTTTCAAAATAATCTGAGCCTTATCAGAAAAAACAGCAATTTATGCGGATGCATCTTGTATCCGCATCCAGCAATACGTAACTGA